>OCHK01000018.1_pt1 | contig 237029 bp, 240 predicted proteins | sample 1538551 | NCBI WGS metagenome assembly OCHK01 (sample SAMN04571707, study PRJEB22368) | human gut metagenome | biome: human gut; material: stool | host: Homo sapiens | place: Luxembourg | collected 2012-08-31
AATAAATGGATCATCTCTATAATCCATCTCTCCTACCAATGGTGAATAATACATTTTTCCTTCAGATCTTAGGGTTCCTAATCCCTTTAATCCTCTTCCTAACTGAGTTTCATCACTCTTTAGTCCTTCATATTGAATAAATGCTTCGATTGCTCTTTCATCATCACCGTTTCTTACAGCAGAAGACTCTAACATTTCTAATTTTGCTTTTCTCTCTTGTAATTCATCATCATAATCATGATTTATTGTAAATCTCTTTCCTACTTTCGAAAGATTTGTTCCAGCTGCTTTCATATCTTCACTAAATCCATGAGCGCCACCAGAATAATAATTATTTCCTTGGATATATAGTTTTCTTATATTTCCAATTTGCTCTGCTTTTCCTGCTAACAAAGCTTGCTTTTGAGCTTCTAATCTAGCTTTATCTGCGTCACTAATTCCTGCTTGGCCTAATGCTTCATTAATTCCTTGAATTACTTGATAATCTCCAAATATTTGACTATATCCAGCAGCGATTTGATTATTAATCTGTGCTACTCTATCATGAGCAAAACGTTGGATTCTTTCATTTAGCATTGTATTTAAAGCACTTGTAAAGGAATCTTGATTTACCTGAGTACCACGATATTCTTCCCAGATTACTTGTAAATCCGCATCACTAAGATTATCTATTCTATCTTTTAACACATCCATCGTATGTGTTTGTTCAGTACGCCATAAATTAAATTTAGCAGCCACTTTTTTAATACCAGCAACCGCTGATTTAATTATAGTTGGCGCAAAATGTACAACATTATACCATACATTACCAGATTTCAATTCATTTTTAAAATTCTTAGCAACTTTAATATTCGCAGCTTGATATCTTTTTCCACTCTTAGCTTTAATTTCTAAACCTTTTTGTAGTTCATACATAATTTGTTGTAGTGTCTTTCTCTCTTCTTTAGGTATTGGAATTGGATCAGGAGTAGGATTAGGAGTAGGTTTCTTTTCTTCCACTACTGCTGGTAACTGTTTCTCAAAGATAGCAGGTAATTGCTTTTCCACTACTGCCGGTAACTGCTTTTCAATTACAGCTGGTAACTGTTTTTTTATCACTGCTGGTAATTGTCGTTTAACAACAATTGGTAATTTAGGAGTCTCCTCTTTTAAAAGTCTGATAACAGCTTCTGAATTAACATAAACACCATTAGGAATATAATCAGCACCTAAACTTTTACCATAATTCAAAAAACCATTAGGAGAAAACTTACCAGAAGATTGATCATAAATATGTGCTTGATGCATATAAGAGCTAATACCAGATTTCTTTTTCATCTCTGTTATCTTAATTTTCTGTAAAGAACTTTTTACCAGTTTTTGAATTTCTTCCAAATTTAAAATTTTTCCATCTACTGTAACAACTTTACCTTTAAATTCCCTAGTCCATTTATCCATAGCAGCAATCAATTCATCCTCATGGACAAACAATTCATCATTATAATATTGATTACGATTATGAAAACTCTTATTTAAAAACAAATTACCCTTATGATAAAACGGTTCATCAAATCCTTTAGCCTTAATATGAACTTCTCTATGTTCTGTTGGACTAGCTTTAGTAGTACTCTTTAATACTAAACTATCCAACTCTTTTAATTCATCACGCAACAAATCAAATACATTTATTTTTACATGAAGGTTATCTCTCAATTTTACAGCTTTAGAAATAACTTCTAGTTGAGCTAATTTATCAAAATCATTTTTATTTCTTTCCTTTGCTTTTTCATAAAGGACATTAAACTCATCTAACGAAATATTATAAATATCTACAACACTTCCAAAAATATCTTCTATTGCTTTACTCTCATAATCCTTCATATTACTATCACCTATTTTCATTATATCAAAATCAAAAAAAAAGAGAAGATAATTTTCTCTTTGCTACAATATTTTCTTATTCAATCAAAAGTTTACGCATATTCTATGTATATAATATTTTACTTCAATAATCTTATATCAAAAAATCTTAAAAAACAAAAAAGTAGATTTTTGTCTACTTTCTTTTTTTATTCAAACCAGAAATCATTAAATGTATATTTAAATACACGATATACCATATATTTATTTAATTTGGCAGTAAATTGTCTAATTAATTTATGATCCTCATCATATTCTCCAAAAATACCAGCAGTACCAGAATCAATAACAACATTGCCATTATCCATTGGTTGTACACTAGATACAATACCAGAATATGGAACATCAAAACTATCTACTAATTCAAAAGTTTCTTTATTTTCATCTACTTTATAAACATAATAATAAGATTCCGTTCCTTTAAATGAATTATTATTTTCAATACCTAATTTAGAATAATCGAAATCAGGTTGTGAATTAGCTTTACCATAGTTATTATCAAAGAAAGTTAAATAATAAACTCCATCTTCATCAGTTGCTTCATAATTTAGAGAATGTTGACCAGCCTGAATTTTAAAATCTCCTTTTTTATCATAAACATAAGAACTAAAATCAGTATCTTCCCAAATCTTTTTATCAGCAAGTAAATATACTAGCTCTGGATCTTCCTCAATATTATTAACTCTTAAAATACTACTTGTCTCACGACTACTTAAAATAACATCTCCACCATCTAACCATACAAGAGAATTTAAATGTAGCCAATCAAGTCCATCTTCCCCTTCATCTCTAGCACTAGTAGTATCTAAAGTACAGGTATCTACATAAGACTGAAACATATCTTCAAAATCAATTAATTCTGTAACTGCCTTAGTATCTAAATCAATCTTAATAATACAATCTTCTTCTGTATCCTTTTTTGTGTTATTAGCAAGAACTACTAAATTACCATCATCATCAAAAGTATAATCATGATGCAAATCATAATGACCTGTACGATAAATTTCCGTAACTTGTCCTAATGGATTAACTTCTGCAATTCTAGTTTGAGAAATAGAATAATACATCTTTCCATCTTTAAATAAAATACGATGAGCACGATATCCAATAATTTCAGTCTCCATACGAAGAATACCATCATTATCATAAAGTGCTAAATAATCTTGAATATCAGAATCATTACCAAGCATAGAATAAAGACCATTCGTAAGTTCTTCTTTACTATCTCCATCTTTTACATCTAACTTTTGTTGCCCATTAACTTTTACATCACTAAGATCTAATGTAAACTCTTCGGTTGCAATCTTTTTACCATTTTTATCTAGCAACTCTAACTTTACATCGTTCTCTTCACCTGCAATAAATCCAATCAATTGATACTGATGATTAGTTGTAATATTTCCATCTTCTCCATTAGATAAAGTTCTAGAAAAATCTTTAATATCTTTATCATCTACATGAATTGTATAGCGAACTTCACAAGCCTCATCAGTAGTAAAATAAAGATTTAATCCTAAAGTATTCGTACCATATGGATTATAAATCATAAGTGGTTTTTCAAAAGTATATTCATCCTCTAATAAAACATCTAGTTTATCTTGTACTACTTCCTGATAAACCATATCGAATATTTCCACTTCCTCAGGATGACTAACAGAATAAATATTTTTACCTAAATTAGTATTTTTAGAAATTTTAACATGATCAGCTAGCCAATCTTCATCATTTAAATGAGCTTCTACTATTTTTTCATTTAAACTTCTAACCGCAACAACCACTCCATAAGAAATACCGCAAATGACTAGTAAAAATAAAATTACTAATCCTATTTTCTTAACCATACCCCAATCTTTCTTTTCTTTATTCAACTTCTTTCTCTTCTTCATAAAATCCTCCTACCGAAAAGTGTAACTAGCAATTGTGAAATTTTTGTGAAATTTAAAATAATTTTTTAATAACTTTTTCTACACCTTTCGTCTCATTAGAACTTGTTTGCATACTAGCAACTTGCTTTAACTTTTTAGAACCATTCGCAACTACTGCACTAAAACCTGTAGATAAGAAAATAGGCAAATCATTATCACTATCACCAACGCACGCAACTTCTTCTAAGGAAATATGATCTAAACGACAAATCTTTTCTAATCCAGTAGCTTTCGTGACATCTTCTGCAACAATCTCCAATAAAAAGTCTTTCTTTCCTTCTTTCATTTTAACAATATTAGCTTTAATTTCTAATTCATGCAATTCATCATAAGCACTATCTCGCTCTTTTTTTGTTTTAAAATAAACTTCTATTTTATAAATATTATTTTTATTTCTCTGATAAAATTCATCAAACGTCGTATTTCTATCTTTAACTTCAGAATAGACAATATCTTCACTACATAAGTTCCACTCTTGTGCAGTACAAAAATAAATATCTTTATCATGATACAGCTTCTTTATCTTTTTAATAACAGAACCACCTAAATTTTTTTTAAATAAGACTTTTCGATGAACAACATCATAAATGTAAGCACCTTCACAAGCAATGACATAATCTAAGAAAGGAAAATCACGATTGTAATCTAAAACAGACTTTAAAATTCTGCCAGTAGCAATGCAAAATTTCACTCCGAGTTTTCTAATTCGATCGATTTCTACCATAGTAGAAAGAGGAATTGCTTCCTCTGAATCAATCAAAGTTCCATCAAAATCACTAATAAATAATTTATACATACCTTACCCTCTTTTCAAATAAAATTTTTCTTCTACTTCGATTAAAAGAAGTAAGTAACAAACACCCAATAAGTAACCTGCTAAAACATCACTAGCAAAGTGTACTCCCACATAAATACGACTAACTCCTATACTTAAAATAACCAAAAGTAAAAGAATTGATACAGTATACCGTAAAATTTTATTTTTTATTTTAGTAATAGCTAAATAGAATAAATAACCATAAACACAAACCGCAAACATGGTATGTCCACTAGGAAATGAATAACCACCCTGCTCTATTAATTTTAACTCTGTAGGACGACTCCTACCTATTAAATGCTTAAAAATAATAGTTAGTAAAAAGCAATCAATACTACTAACAACTAAAAATAAGGCATGACGATTCCTAACAATAATAACAAATAATATTACAACAAGAACAATAATAGAAGTATTTGCAAATTTGGTAACTGTAGTAAAATAAAAATCAAAGAAATCATTTCTACAAGAAATAATAGCATCATAAATCATCCGATCAAAACTACTTGTCTTACCAAAAACCGCCAGTAGCATAACAATAAAAAACAGTACACCAAAGCAAATAGATAAAAGTATTCTTTGATTCTTAAACATTATCCTAATCGCCTTTTAACTTCTGCTTTATACACTTCAACCCCTGGTTGATCAAATGGATTGATATCAAATAAATATCCACTACATGCTGCTACTAAAAAGTAAAATGAAGATAATCTTCCCATACTTCTTGGACTAACCTCATCAAGTTCTAAAACAATACAAGGTACTCCACCAGATACGTGAGCAGAAATAACAGAGTCTTCAACTACTAAGTTGATTTCATGTAACTCTTTACCATCGATATCACAACTTGGCATATTTTTAATTTTAAAGAATGTCTCATAAATAATCTTATTACCCTCTTGAATAAATTGCCCTAAAGAATGTAAATCCCTTGTATGAATCATAGAAATAGGTAAAATCCCCTTACCTTCTTTTCCTTCTGTCTCCCCAAATAATTGTTTTAACCATTCTAAATAATAATACCAATTATTTTCATAAGTAACAAAATTCTCTACTACTTTTCCTAAATCAAACAAACTACGACGACAAACTGCATAAGAAAAAGCATCATCCCTTAACGTAAGACCTTCTTGATATCCCGAAATTAAGTCTTTAATATCTAAACAAAAAGAAAGTGGAAATAAATGAGCAGCAGTAAGTAAAGAATAACGACCACCAATATTATCAGGAATAACAAAGGAATGATAGCCTTCTCTATTTACCTCTTCACGTAAAGTTCCTTTTACAGGATCTGTCGTTACAATGATATGTTTTTTTACTTCATCAGAATCATATTTTTTTTCTAATACTTTCTTTATTGCAGCATAAGTAAGAGCTGTTTCACGAGTTGTTCCACTTTTACTAATAACATTAACTGTAAAATCAACAGTTTCTAAATACTCTAATAACTCTTTCATATAACTACTAGATAAAGTAGTACCTGCAAAAATAATTGGAAAAGAACTTTTCTTAAAATATGGAGTAAATAACTCATAAAAAGATTTAGCTCCTAAAAAACTTCCTCCAATACCAACAACAACTAGACATTTAGAATGACTTAACACTTCATCACGTACTTCTAATATCTGATCAACAAAAGAAACATCAGGGTTAAGCCAACCATTCATATCAGCATGATCTAGCTTTTGAAAAACTTCATCTTTACGACTATTATATTTTTCTACCAATTTAGAATCTAAAAACTGATCCATATATGTATTAACATCTATCTTCATAACATACCTTCTTTCTAATTATTAAAAGTATAACACAAAACAAAAAATAAAAAAACCAAGCCTACTATATATAATATAAAAATACAAAGAAAAAATTTTAATTAATAAAAAAATAAAACGACTTTTCTCGTTTTATTTCTACTCTCTACAAGACTTAATAAAGTCTAGTGACAATCCAGTATACTCCTGTATAGTTTCTTCTTCTAACCCACGTTCCAGCATAGAAAGAACAATTTCTTTTTGACTTTCTAACTTCCCTCTCTTCATAGCAGCATGTAACTTAGAATTTTCTATCTTTCTATTATCCTCTGCCGCACTCATGTATTCTCTAAATTCCGGATTTTCATTTACTCTTTTTATTTCTTCCATATACTTTTTCACCATCCTATCTTTTTGAGATAAAGTTTTTAATTCCTCTAACCCTAAATCTAACATGATGATTTCTTTATTTTTCTCTATCTCTTCTCTGTTATTAGTATACCAGTAGTTCATATATTTTTCCATATTGATTTCATATGTTTTAAAATTACTTACATATCTTTTTCCTAATTTATCTTGAAAATAATATATTCGTAAAAGCTCATTATCATGCAAGTGATAACTAAAATTTATTTGAATGATATCTAACTCTTCAGAGTATTCTTCTCCTTGTAGAGTTACATGAGAATAAATATCACAAAGATACGCCATATTTCTAGGGTTAACATATCCCTCTTTTTCTGTATTAATTTCTACTTGAATTCTTCCTATATTTGTTTTCAAATACAAATCAAAATGCTTTCTTTTAATAGAAATATTATCTACATTTTGTTCTAAATTTAAATAGACAATATCCAAAATAGTAACACCAAGAACTTTTTGTAACAAACAAGTTAGTAGATCTTTATTTTCTTCTTTCATGAAGACTTCTTTAAAGGCTCTGTCATAACGACAAGTATAAAATTTATTTATAAATATTCCTCCTCTCTTTTATTATTAGAAAAAAGAAATATTTTCTAAAAAAAGAAATCTTAATATTAAGATTTCATTCAAATTTTATTGTATTAATCAAATCTAAAACATATTCTCTATCTATCTTTTCATCACTAGTTGAAATAGAAAATCCATATTCTTCATTATCTACAATAAAATGTACAACAAAACTATGAAATGGTTGAAAAGTATCAGAATCAACTTTTCCTTCGTGTAGATAACCTAAATAATCTCCTGTAAGATATGTTAATTTCTCATCAGAATAACTATCACTGAAAGCAAAACTTCCTATATTAGATTTAATAACATAATTCTCTCTAATAGTAGAAAAAGAATCAAAAATTCCAACCTTCTTATCTTTATTTTGATATAAATAATCAAACAAATCTAACATGGTATCCAACTGATGTTCCTTCATAAACTTCTTCATATAAGTAGCATCCTCTTCTTCAGTTAATGGAGGGTATACTAAATAAAGAGGTAATTCATGATGAAATAATCCCACGTTAGTATTTTTTCCAGTAAGAGAAGTAAATGTTTTAAGATGAGAAGAAACATTATCCTCCTGAAATTCAGAAAAGAAATCTTTAATATGTAACTCATCAAAAACATAATATTCACTATCATCTAGTTTAGAAGTATGAACAGTATATGTATCTTTTTCTTCTATTAAATCTATAAAATTTTGATAATATTTTTCTATATCATCTGTACTATATTTATGTAGATAATATGCCTTATACCCAAAATATCCCCCCACAGCAATAACAACCAAGACCACCAAAACAATAATAACTTTCTTTTTCATAATAACCCTCGTACTTTTCTTTTAGTATATCATAGAAAACAAAAAAACTACCAATAAAATAATTTATTGATAGTTTTATTTTATCCAGCAATAAAATGTACTACAACTTTATGTTCTTTTTTATCATTTACAAGTGGAATAATTCCAACAGTACATTTCTTACCATCTAAAGTAACTACTTCTTTCTTAGATTTAATGACTTCAACATGATAGATAGTATCCATATAAGTATAATCTAATTTAAAGGAATCCCAAGCGATTGGTATATTAGGATTAAATACTAAAGTATCCCCTAATTTCTTAAGTCCTAAGATTTCTTGAATACCTACATAATAATACCAACCAGCAGTACCTGTATACCAAGTCCATCCACCTCTACCTGGATATCTTTCAGCAGAATATATATCAGCTGCAACAACATAAGGTTCTACTACATACTTATTAACCCATTTCTCATCTAAACTACGATTTACTGGATTAATCATCTGATAATAACGATATGCTCTATCATAATAACCAGTTTGAATTAAAGCCATAATATACCATGATGTTGCATGCGTATATTGTCCACCATTTTCACGAAGCCCCTTAGGATAATTCATAATATAACCAGGATTATTTAAAGACTTTTCAAATGGAGGTGTAAGTAACTTCACAATTTTATTTTTATCATCAACTAAGTTTTCCTCAACTGCAGTAATTACCTTTTGGATTCTATCCTTTGGAGCAACACCACTTAATATTGAGAAACTTTGAGAAATCAAATCAATCTTACATTCTTTATTTTCATGACTTCCTAATTTATCCCCATTATCAAAGTAAGCTCTTAAATAATATTCTCCATCCCAAGCTTTCTTATTTAAATTATCTTTTAGTTTTTCATTAAATTCTTTAAACTCTTTTAATTTAAATTTCTTATTATAGACTTTTGTGAAATCCATAAACTGATTAATTACTTGATATAAGAAGAAACCTAACCAAACACTTTCTCCTTTACCCTTAATACCAACTTTATTCATTCCATCATTCCAGTCTCCACCACCCATTAGCGGTAATCCATGACTTCCCATAGAATTCATTGCTAAACGAAGAGATTTCAAACAATGTTCAAATAAAGTTTCTTTATTTTCAGAATAAGTAAATACCATGCCTTTTTCATGTTCATAATGACTAAGTTCTGGACCAACTACATAAGGAACTTCTTCATCTAAAATGGAATAATCATTTGTAATTTCGATGTATCTACTAGTTGCATAAACAAGCCATAAATAATCATCTTTATAACGACTTCTTAATCCAAAACGATTCTTCTCATGCCACCAATGTAGAACATCTCCTTGCTCAAATTGATGAGCGGCATTAACCAAGATTTGATGTCTGGCTTGATCTGGACGAACCAAAGCAATATTCATAGAATCTTGTAATTGATCACGATAACCGAAAGCACCACTTACTTGATAAAATCCTGCTCTAGCTAAAATACGAGACGCAAGTGCCTGATATAAATACCAACCATTAACCATATAATTAAAGCTCTCATCTGGACTTTCTACATGAACAACGCCTAATGTCTTCTTCCAATAATCTTTTACTGCCTTTAACTCAGCCCTTGCTTTTCTTACATCAGCAAAACGAGAAAGCATTTCAGGAATTGCTTCACTATCCATACTACTTCCAAGAACAAAGACACAAGTATTATCCTCCCCTGGTTCTAGATGTAATTTAGTATGAATACTCTTAACCAAAATCTTATCATTGACAGTAGAATCAATCTTTAAGTCGGTAGACATAAAGACACATACATCAGCATAAGTAACGCTATAAACATTACGAAGTTTTAAATAATTATCACGTCCCATAAATTCAGTCAAAATATGTCTTGCTGTCTTCTCTTCAAAATTACCAAAGACTGGATTAATCCAGAAATCAATATCTACATCTACTGCTTTCTTTAGTTTATTTGTAAGTTTAACTAAGTAAAATTTAACAGTATCTTCCTTCGCTACGAACTCAGTAATTTCTTTCTTTAATTCATCATTTTCACTTTCTAAAATACTATAACCAAATCCATGAATACACTTCATAGGATCAAATAATCGTCCATTAAACTTAAATCCTTCAGATTTATCATTCGCAACCATATCATTAGTCCAAGAAGTAATCTTAAATTCTCCAGAGTTATAAGCATAAGTATAACCACAACCATTATTAGTAACAATAGTACCAAAATTCTTATTAGATATAATATTACTCCATGGAGCTGGTGTATCAGGATTATAAACAACATATTCACTACCATGATTTTTAAATCCACCATAACCATTATCAAAAGTAAGTTTTTCTTTAGAAGAAAGTTCAGTATGAGTCTCTACTTCTACTTTTTGATAATCACTAACTTTATTATTCTTTTGTAATTCTTCTACTTCTTCTTGTAAAGAATGATGCTCTTTAATTGGGAAAGCAAGTCTAGCAACCATATAAAGTAGACTCTTTTCTTCTCTAGAAATTTCACTACCATTGACAACAGTAACTGAACCAGGAATATGATAGAAACTATTCAATGTATACATACGATATAGTTCATCATCAATTTCCTTCTTGATTATTTTAGCATATTGACTAGATTCGCTATTAATAATAACTACATCGACAAAAATAGAATTATTTTTATAATACTCAAAAGCTTTCAAAACTTCATAAACAAAAGTTAAATCAGCAATATCAAAAATTTCTACTAAAATAATAGGTCGATCCCCACTAACACCAAACTTCCAAAGACCAGATTGTCCTAAAGCATTACGTCTAAGTAAATCCATTCTCTCTTCTGTAACAGAAAGACGAGTCGTTTGATATAAGTAGTTAAGCATAATATTAAAGATTCTCATATCTTTACCAGTAATATTCATATTTTTAGTATTAATAACATTCATAAGTGTTGATACTTTAAATGCCTTTTCAATAGAATATTCATCATTATAAGAAGAAATAATATCATGAATCTGCTCCATACTACGTCCAAACCCATTAATAATATAAACTGTTGTAGAATTATTTGGTAAAATTTCAATAGTGTTTCGAATACTTAAAACAGGATCCAAATTAGTACCATCCATATTACTTAATGGAACAGAGAGACCTCTAGGGTTTTGCATTGTTCTATTACGTCCTAAGAAATTTCTTCTTTCTGTTTCATAACTATATTCACCCATTGGTTCTTCAAGTAATAGTCGGTGTAACATATAACTATTAATATTAGAATCATTTCTACTTTTTCTACGAACAATCAATGAATTACTTTCACTCTCATACTTACTAGTTAAGAACATACTATTAAATGCTCTATGACTAACATCATCCATATTTTCTGAAAGAATAGGTTCAGTATAAGTAGTAAGTTCTAATCTCTTAACATCATCACTTTCATTCTTAAACGTAATCTTACGTATTTCAGCATGATGGTTCTTAGTCACAACAATCTCAGTTTTCGTAGTAATTTTACCATCAGTACGTAAATACTTAATCTTATCAGCAGCAAATACTACTTCATACTTATCAGGCTTTTTATTCATTGGAGCATAAGTATTAGACCAAACATAATTAGTATCCAAATCTTTGATATATAAGAACACACCATAGTCTTGTTCCGTTACTTTACGATAACGATTTAATTGTAATGTACGATATCTAGAAAAGCTATCCCCTCTATCATTCATAAGCAAACAATACTTTTTATTTGAAAGGACACTAACTTCAGGCAAATAAGAAATATAGTTAAATGTACGAATATCATTTTCAATAACTTCTTTATGATAATCATACTTCTTATATTTAGCCATCTTCATATCAATACTTGTACGAACTTGTACTTTTTCTTTTAATAACATATCAAATGTTTTAATATTAACATTCTGATGGAAATAATTTTGAATCACACCTGGTTTTAAATAATTAGTAAGTCCAACTAAACTCATACCTTGATGGTGTGCAAAAAACGCTTTAACTACTCCTTTATTATCATAGTCATAAGATTCATAGAAACCATAATCACCAAGCATATCTAGTTTTCTAAACTTATCAAAGTTATCATAAACATCTTTTGGGAATAAAGCCATCGCCATTAAAGATGCATAAGGAGCGATAACAATACGGTTTTCTTTATCTTCTTTTGCTTTTAAATAAGGTGTAGAAAACGCATGATACTTATAATTTAAGGAATTATCAAGCTCGTTATAAGCAGACTCGCTGATACCCCATGGTAATTTAGAAGAAACGCTATCAATATAATCTTGCTGACAGAACTTCGCAAAATGATAACTTTCATCAAGTAAAGTGTTTGGATAATTCTTCATAAATAAGAATGGCATAAAATATTCAAATGATGTTCCAGACCAAGAAATAAGTCCTTTTCGTCCTTTATAAGTAGTAAGCGATTTATCCAAGCAGAACCAATGTTTGCTTGGAGCATCCCCCAAACAGATTGTTAAATAACTGGTCAAACGAGATTCACTAGCGAATTTATTATAGTTATAAATAGATAGTTTTCCTTCTAACTCATCATAACCAATACTGAACACATCACGCTTTGTATATAACTTTTTAAAGTTAGTGTTGCGGATTAACTTATCACAAAGTTTACGTATTTCTGTTTCTTCATGACTTTTTAAAAACTCACGTACCACAACTAAGCTGGCAACAAAATTACCAGAATCAATGGTAGAAACAAAACCAGGATGCATGATTTTTAAACTCTTAATATCATACCAATTATATAAATGACCATGCCATTTTTCTAAAGACTCTACAGTATCTAAAATACGTGAAATTAACTTTTCTGCTTCTTCATAGGAAATAAAATCTAATTCATAAGCACTAATAACACTAAGTAATGAAAAACCAATACCGGTAGGTGAAGCACGTAAATCTAATTTTTGTTCTCTATTTTCTTGATAGTTATCAGGAATCAAGTAATGATATTCTTCTTTTAAATTATCTTTAAAATAACACCAAGTACGATAAGCAACATCACGAACATCTTCAATTTCTTTATCTTTTAATTCACTCTTTTGTGGATTAATATCAAGACTAACATAATATAAAACAAAAGGTGCAGTAATAAAGATAACAGCAAATATACAAGCATAAATATTAAAGAATAGTAATCCAACAATTAATAGAATAAAACTAAATACTAAATGGAAAGTAAAATGTTTTAAATAACCACTAAACGTTTTATCTTGATTTTTAGCAGCATCTTCTGCAGTAACCCAGTTAAGTAGATTATTATGACTAATAAGCAAACGATAACAAGTTCTAAAGAAAGCATCTAAATATAACTTAGAATAAAATGGCAATGTTGCTAAAACAATATAAGAACGTAAAAGTAAACTCTTTCCACCAAATAATAGATGTTTATAATAAACTGTAGCTTTTTCTTTTTTAGATTCTCTTTGATAAACTTTACTTTGTAAAAAGAACAAAATTGGAAGGGCAATTTCTAAAATAACTAAACCAATCCACCACAATGGATGACTATCCCCAGCAAAAACAGCAAACAATAATACTAATAACAAGGCAGGATATAAAAACATGCGTACAATATTATCAAATATCTTCCATTTTCCTAATAAATTAATAGGATTTTTAACCTTCTTACCACTTTTATCATGAACAAACGGTAATAACCACCCAGCTATCTGTACATCTCCTCTAGCCCATCTATGATGTCTCGTAGTATCCGTCAAAAATTTAGATGGAAAATCATCAACGACTTCTATATCACATACATAAGCGCAACGTAAATAATTTCCCTCTAATAAATCATGACTTAAAATTAAATTGTCAGGAAATACATTAGATAATACTTGATCAAACACCTTTAAATCATAAATACCTTTTCCAATAAAACTACCTTCACCAAAAGCATCTTGATAAACATTTGGAACAATAGCACTATAAGTATCAAAACCACCAATACCAGCAAAAATCTGGCTATATAAACTCTTATTTGTAGCTTCAATATCTAAACTAACTCTAGGTTGCATTAATGCATACCCTTTAACAACTTTAGTTTCCTCTTTATTCAAAACAGGATGATTCATAGGATGAGCCATAGCACCTACTAAATTAAGAGCAGTATTTAATACTAATCTATTATCTTGATCCAATGTAATTACATAACGAATATCTTCATTAAAATCACCTAATGTATTAGCAAAATACCAATAATCTTGCTCTTTTTTACTCATCTTCTTAAGTAAAAGTTGATTAAATTGAAGTAAAGCACCACGTTTTCTTTCATAACCTAAATAACTATTCTCATGTTCATTCCAAAAACGTTTACGATATAAAAAATAAAATAAATCCTTCTTATACTTTTTATTTAATTTTTCTGCGTATTCAACTCCATATGTTGCCAACTCAGAATCTAAATCCAACACTTCTTCATTACTGGCTGTAACATCACCAAGTAAAGTAAAATATAAATTATCTGTTTTATTAACTAAATAAAATGTTTCCAACGTATCAAACATATTCTTGATTTTTTCACGACTACCAACAATCGTAGGAATAACAACCATAGTTTTAGAGTCATCTGGAATTCCTTTAGAATAATCAAGTTTAGGAAGTGGATAAGTTGGTACAAAACGAATCAATATTTGATTAAATATTTGTACAAACAATTGACTAACAGGAATCAATAATAAAATAAATCCTAACCATCTCCAAGGAATAAAATACTTAGATAATAGAAAACTAATACCTACACTTGCAATAACAATAGTTAAAATATAAAGAGTAACTTTAAAAGTATTTTTCTTTTTAGGAAATAATTGAAATCCAATATGATACTCTTCACCATCTGCTTTATCTAATAACTCTTGTAAATAAGTAAGTTCATCCTTATGATGCCTTTTAGATAATTTCAATAATTGCTCACGATAAAGCCTCTTAGACTCTATAGTCATTTTTGCATAAACTTCATCTTCCAACAACAATTTTTCAGTTTTACTTACTTTTTTAAACAAATCCTCTTCTGTAAACTCAAAGAACTCTTTTAAATCACCAAAGATATTAGAAATTAAAATATCATTATCAATACTCTTTTGATATTCATTATTAATAATTTCTTTCAAACTTACTCTTTTTTCTTCAAGTAATTCATTTAATTCTTTAAATAGACGATTACTCTTAGCACCCACTTCTTTTAGCTGATTATTAATTTCAAAAATATAATTAGCTTCTTCCTGAACAGAAATATTTTCACTTAAGAAATTAGATAATTCAATTTCTTTTTCTTCTCTACTCTCAATAATTCTAGCAACTTTTTCTTTATTAACTAAATTGCGATACCCTTCATGACATAAATCAGCAAGTCTTTTAGTATATAAAAATAACAAAATATTTTTTACACAAAGAAGCTCATAATAAGAAAATGCAATTTTAGTTTGCTTTTGATAGTCTCTAAGCTCAGATACTAATAAATTAAAACTAATATTATAATTATTACGAACCACAATATCTTTTAAACAATAAAAAATACGATTATACTTTTTTAAATTTTTTGTTATTTCTTTCTTATCATGAACAATATTAGTTTTGTGTTCCACCAATAAATAAAAATTATCGATTAACCATTCATTAGTAATACCAACATATTCTTTTTGTTTTGTTTTTTCAACAAGAAACATATAATATTCATTAATATCCTCAAAATCGCTGAAAAAGTTTTTTACTAAGTTTGCCATTCTTATCACTCCTACCTATACCAAATTATAACATAAAATAGAAGCTTCGCCTAGTAAAAAGAACAAGAAAAAAAAGAGCTATAAAAGCTCTTTAAAATCATAATGGCGGAGTAGGAGAGATTTGAACTCTCGCGCCAGTTGCCCGACCTACACCCTTAGCAGGGGCGCCTCTTCAGCCTCTTGAGTACTACTCCATAATCAAAATGCATCCGCACATATAATATTACAGGACAAAAGAAAAAAAGTCAATAAAAACTATTTCTTTTTTACAGGAGACTGAATTAATAAAGACTCTAATTTTTGATAATCACTAAAAACATTAGAAAGATCAACACTAGAAATTTCAGGAAATAAAGAATATAAAGAGCAGCCCATCTGTTTTTCAATTTTGCTCTTTAAATTTAAAGCACTACAAAAATGTTCATAAGAATTAGAATATACACCTTTGCGAACAGAAATATCTAATAATCTTTTTTCAACAGTAGTAAAACCACTATCTAAACAAAACAAATCACAAAGCTGAACAATATTATCATAAATAGTGGCTGGATGAGTTTCCAAATATGGAGCAACTAACGCTTCGGTATCAGTGCGTAAGGGTCCACCTGCAGTTAAACGAATATCATTATCAACAAAAGAATGAGTAATACAATACCTTGCCATCTCATCATATCCCCTACTCTTTAAGTAACGATAACCCTCAACCACGTGAGCAGGATGGCTAATTTTTCTTCCAACATCATGTAAATATCCACATGCTTCAGCAAAATCACCATCAAGACCCAATCTTCTAGCAATCCTCCCTGCCGCTACACCTGCAAAAACACAATGCTTTATCCAACGATTTTCAGGCTTATTAAAATCATTAGACTCTTGAATAACACCATCTATTAACAATTGATAGGCACTCTTTGCATTAAGTTTCATACAATCACCAACTAACAGAAAAATAAAAAAACTCCTCACGGAGTTAAAATCAAAATGGTGACGAGTACGGAATTCGAATCCGTGAATGCTGCCGTGAAAGGGCAGTGTGTTAAGCCGCTTCACCAACTCGCCAACTGGCGCCCCAACTAGGACTTGAACCTAGGACCCCTTGATTAACAGTCAAGTGCTCTAACCAACTGAGCTATTGAGGCACTATTAATGGTGGACCTGACAGGACTTGAACCTGTGACCCCACGCTTATCAAGCGTGTGCTCTAACCAACTGAGCTACAGGTCCATAACTAACAGTACTTATTCAATATACACTATTTTCTTAGAAAATGCAAGAAAAAATTTTTCACAACTAGATTACTTTTTCCAGTCGCAATATTAGAATACTATAAACCCAAGAAAAAAGTCAAGCATTAATTAACAAAAAAAACAACTTTTTAATTATAATTAATAAAAATACAAAATAATACAATCTATAAAGGAAAATAAAATTTAGGTATTCCCTTTTTAATATTTCTATGATATACTTATTAAGTAACTTGTAATTGGACTGTTAGCTCAGTTGGTAGAGCAACTGACTCTTAATCAGTGGGTCTAGGGTTCGAATCCCTAACAGTCCACCATATAAGAAATAAAAACTAACAAATCATTGTTAGTTTTTTTTTTACAAAAATATACATAAATTAATTTAATACAAAAGAAGAAAAAATTTTCTTACTATAATCATCATATTCTAGCATTCTCTCTGGATGCCACTGTACTCCAATTTGAAAAGAATGATTACTATCTTCAATAGCCTCTACAACTCCATCAGAAGATTTACCAACAACTCTAAAATAATAACTATCCAATACCTTCTGATAATGATAAGAATTAACATAAAAAGAATGAACACCTAAAATATCTTGCAACCTACTATTTTCTAATATAACAGAATGAACATATCCCTCTTCTTGATGATGAGAAGAATTTCCAATAGAAATTAATTGATTAGAACTTCCCCAAAGAGCCATAGACTGCATTCCCTGGCAAATACCTAATAATTTTAATTGATGAGAAACAACATAATCAATTAAAAAATAATCAAGTCTACCAACATTATAACCACCAGGCAATAATACTCCAGAAACACTATCCAAAGCATGTAATACATCATCATACGAATCAGTATCAGAAATAAATACCACTTCTCCACCAAAACGTTGAATTGCTTGAATATAAAATCTATTTTCCTTTTCTGTATTCTCACTACGTAATAACAATAAAAACTTTGCCATAAAGAAAAAAGAAGTTATCTTAACTTCCCTTTCATACCTTTTAATCCTTTAACTCCACCATGAGCAGCAAACCCTTTTAAAATATTAGTTTCAAAAGAATGCGTCTTACTAACACGTTTTTTATAATCTTTTACACCAATATTAATCATTTCATCCAATACGGTAGAAAAATCAATTCCTTTTGCTTCCCATAAATAGAAAGCCAAACTACCAGGAATAGAATTAATTTCATTAATATACACCTTATTTTTCTTTTCATCTACTAAGAAATCAATTCTACTATTTCCAGAAGAGCCTAAAGTCTTAAATGCTTCAACTGCAACTTCCTCAACTTCTTTTCTCACTTTATCAGGAAGTTCTGCAGGCAATTTTCTATTTGCTGAAGCCATTCCTTTAGAAGTACCTTTCATAGGAACTTTAGCACCTTTTAATTTACCCTTACCATCACCAATATATTTATCAGCATATGTTAAGAATTTATTACCAGAAAGCACTTCTTCAATTTCACTAACCTTTTGATGTTCATAATTACCCATAACTGCAATGTTTACTTCTTTTAAGTTCTCTACAACCTCTTCAACTAAAATCTTTTTATCATATTGAATAGCATCATCGATTGCTTCTACTAACTCTTCACGTTTACTACATACTGCAATACCTACACTAGAACCAGTAGTAGCAGGTTTTACAATAACTGGATAAGCTAGCTTCTCTACTTTTTCAATAACAGCATCACTGTCTTGTTTATAATCAACATCATAGAACCATACATAGTCTGTCATAGGAAGCTTAGCATTTTTCCAAATATCTTTCATAAATACTTTATCTTGACCTACAACAGACGCATAAACATCACTACCAACAAAAGGAACACCAATCGTCTGTAAATATCCTTGTAATCCCCCATCTTCAACATTAGTACCATGAACAATAGGTAAAATAATATCAACTTCTGCTACAACAGACTTAGGAAAAGTCTTCTTCTGTAAGACAAAAGAACCATTATTACAATATAAAACTACATTTTTACCATATTTCTTTATTAATGATAAGTCTTGATATACTTCGATATCTTTTAACATTTCACCAGTATACCACTCTCTATCCTTTGTAATATAGATAGGAATAATCTCATACTTTTCTTGATCTAATTTATTCATTGCCTGCATAGCAGAAATAACACTAACTTCATGTTCTACTGATTCTCCACCATAAATAACACCAACTTTAATCTTCATAACACATCTCTCCTATTCATTATAAGTATCTGGTAAGTCATTTTCGAACAATGCATAAACTTCATTCTTTTTAGCTAATTCTCCAATAAAAGGATATGCATCACGAACATCATTAAACACAACTATTTTTTCTTTATCAAAACCTTTAGAAAGCAAACCTTCTTTAATTGGTTTAGTCCTGTTTTCACCAATCAATACTGCATAATCAGCAACCCCGGCAATTTGTTCACCAAAAATTTTATTATATTCATCTTCTTTTTCACCTAACTCAATCATTCCAGGAGTAACAACAACTTTTAATCCTGGCATCATGCCAAGTACTTTAACTGCATTATGAGCACCTACAGGATTAGAATTATAAGCATCATCAATTTGATAGAAATTATTAAGTTTCTTTAATTCCAAACGATGTTCTACTGGCTTAACACCCTTTACAGCCTGTTGCAAATCAGAAATTGAAATATCAAATTCATAACCAAAAGCAAGTCCAGCCAAAATATTATATACATTATGATCTCCTAATAATTTTGTCTCAAAATGATATTTCTTCTTATCATTAGGGAAAACAACATCAAATTCTGTTCCCTTACTTGAACATTTAATATTTGTAGCTCGAACATCAACATCTGGATTATCAATACCAATCCAAATAACTTTTACTTTATTTTTCAAATGATAGTTCACTTGTTTTGGATCATCACCATTCAAAACAGCAAAACCGTCACTTGGTAAAGATTCAATAAGTTCAAATTTACCATCAATAATATTCTGTTCACTTCCAAAAGACTCTAAATGAGCAGTTCCAAGTCTTGTCAAAATTCCATATTGTGGTTTTACCAATTTACAAAGACCTTTAATCTCACCCTTTACATAAGCCCCCATCTCTGCGATAAAAATATCATTAAACTTAGTTAAGTTATTATTAACAGTCATAATTAAACCATTATAGGTATTTAAATTTCTTGGTGTTGGCAAAGCATTATATTTAATATTTAAAATATCACTTAAAATATTTTTACTACTAGTTTTACCATAACTACCAGTGATACCAATAATTTTTAAATTCGGCATATTTTTTAATTTTGTTTGTGCTTGATGTTTATAATAATGATAAACCCCTCTTTCTATTGGGAAATTAATAATATTTGCCAAAAACACAACGAATGGATTTAAACAAATCATAAACATTAAAACAGTAATCATAATCCAAGCAAACTGTAAATCATCACTTTGGATAAATAAAAATACAACAGGTATTAAATATAAAATAGAAGTAGTAACAATTAATCGTCTAACTCTTTTAGTAATAACTAAAGGTTTTTTATTTTGATCATGTTGTAATCTCATCTTCCATAAATATGCAAGTACAAGTAATATAATTCCTATAGCAACCACTAATATCATAGATAACTTTTCTAAATCAAAAGCTACAAAAAGTCCCACAAAAGTAACAAGTAATGCAATCAAATCTAAATCCAAAAATTGTTTACTATTACGGAAAACCCACTTTAAATATCGATTATTTTCATTATATAAATTCTGTTGTAACATATGAAGATAACGTTTTGATTTAAATATTAAACAAGCAAAAATACATACTAATAAAAAAATATAAACTACTACCATAAAATCCTCCTAAATAAAATTATTAATAATGGCAATTACTTGAGATAAGTTTTCAATATAAGCATAATGAGTTCCAGGTAAGACAATAAGAGCACCATCATATAATAGTTTTTCCAAAATTTTAGCTTCTTCTATAGGGGCTTCTGTATCATTGTCCCCCCAAATAAGCAAAGTTGGTTCCTCTATCTTTTTAGCAAACTCCGATAAATCTTCATTAACAACATATACCAAAGTTTGTCTCATAATTGGACTTGCTGCTTTATAATCGCGAGAACCAATATACTTTTTCATCTTTTCACCAATCTGATCCATGCCAGGGAGAGTTTTTAATTTTTTTAATATCCTAGTAGATAAAGGCAATTTTTTCTGTAATCTAACACAAGGACTACCAAAAAGAATCAGTTTCTCAATAGGATGATGAGAAGAATAATGAATTGCAACTCTTCCACCAAAAGAATGTCCCATAATAATTGGTTTCTTAATATGAAGCTTTTTTACAAGTTCTTCAATCAATAAAGAATAATCTTGAATTTTCCAAGGAACCGGTGGCTCCTCACTCTCTCCAAAACCTGGAAAATCCAAAATTGTAACCCGAAAACGGTCTGAAAAAGCATCCCCAATAAATTTCATCATTTCGATATTTTGTCCCCAGCCATGTAACAACAAAATATCTTTTTGTCCCTCACCGTATTGTATATAGTTAACTGAAACTCCTCTAATATTTATTTTCATAGCATCACCACTAAAAACATTATAGCATAAAACAAAAAAAACGTCCCGAAAATTAAGAAAAAAGAAAAAAAATAAAGCAAAACGACAAATTTAGGCTATAATAAAAAAAAGAAATTATTTTAACTAAAAGGAGTTCCCTATGAATAATAATTATGAATATGTTCAAAGCTTAAAAAAGAATAAAGAGGAACAAGAAAAAATCAAGAAGCAACTACAAAAGACATTAGATATTTTATTAATACCCGAAGAAGAGAAAGAGCAACTACTATCATCAGTAATAGATAATGCTATCAACAGCTACACACAAAACACACTATTTCCGTTTTTACGATATGTAAAAATTAAATTAAAAAAAGAAATCGAAAAAAAATATTTTACCCCTTCTCAACTTATTTCCATAGAAGAACAAAAAATAATAAATTTATATTTATCAAAGAAAGACGAACAATTTCTAACAGAGGAAGAAATAAGAACAAGACTACAAATAAATTCTGGTACTCTGTATCAAACAATTACCAAACTAGAAAATACAGATTCTAAAACAAAAAGAGAATTACTAAAACTATTTCCAAATTATAAGCAACAATTAAAAGAAAGAAAAAAATATTTTCATCAACCAATAGAGTTATCAGAAACAAATTTACGTTATCTAGGATATTATATAGGAGAAATAGATGATATCTGTCTAGACATTCACGATATTGCCGTAAAAGAAGGAAAAAAAGAGACAGAAATAGAAAAATCACTAAAATCTATTTTTAACTTACTAAAAAGTCAAAAAAACTTACAATTAGTAAAAGAAAAATACCCAAACTGTGAAAAAATGCTAGAAATAAAAGCTGCAAATCTTGGAATAAGATTGCAAAAGAAAGAATCAATACCAAAGCCAAAAGCAAAAAGAAAAAAAGAGATTATTCCTACTAAGACTGTACAAGCTGCAAAGCCAGAAAAACCTAAAACAAGAAAAAAATCAACACTAACAGAAAAACAGGAAATTTTATTAAAAGAACTTGCTAAAAATCCTAGTATGGAAAGAGCTAAACTAGCAAAAATTACTGGCTATAAAAATGCTGCATCAGTAGGTCAAATCTTAATTTTATTAAAAAAACGCTGTAAGAATAATCAACAAGTAAAAGAAAAAGTACTAGAATTATGTCCAACTTTTCTAACTCCAAAAAGAAGATCACCAAACAGTAATGAAAAAAGAACTTCGCTAACGGAAGAAGAAAGAAAATTCTTACGAGCTCTAAATAATTCAGAAAAAACACTACCAACACTACAAAAAATCAACACTTGTATTCCTTGTCCATCAAAACGTGAAATAGATAGAAAAGTAATAGCTATAAAAAATGACTGTCAACAATCAGAAGAAATAAAACGAGAAGTATTAGAATTATTTCCAGACTTTTTTGAACGTACAGAGTTTGTAAGTGCTTTCTCAGATCAACAACAAAAATTACTACTAGCATTAAAAAAACATTATAATCAACCAATCACCAAACAAGAATTAGCTAAAGAATTAAATTATAAAAATGAAGCCAGCATAACTATACTATGGAAAAGAATAAAAAAACTAGTAGAAGAAAATGAAACTGCTAAAAAAGAAGCACTAACTATTCATCCAGATTTTCTAGAGCACGAAATCAAATTTCCAAGAATAAAAAGAGAACCACAAAATACATTAACTAAAATGCAAGAGGACTTATTAAAGACATTAAACGAAACTGCTTCTGCCCCATTAACAGAAAAAGAATTAGCCGAAAAAACAGGTTATGCATCTGCCAAAACAGTATCAACTACAATCAGTGCTTTAAAAAAGAAATGCCAAAAAAATCAAGAATTTAAAGAAATAGTATTAAGTATTTACCCAGAATTTTTAACATCAAAGAATAACAGTTCACTAACAGACCAAGAATTACAACTATTACAAAATATATATTTAATTACTCCACCTCAAACAACATATTCGAATCAAGAACAATTAGCTAATCAAATTCAATGCAGTCAATCTCAAATTTCACATATAAAAACAAAAGCTTTAGAAAAAATAGATTCAAACGAAAAAGTGCAAAAAGAATTACAAAAAAGTTGGCCTACGTTTGAACAAGACAGAGCTTTAAGAGAAAACTATAGAAAAACTCAAAGTATTAAAATACCTAGTGAAGATTTAGAAGGAATAAAATCATTTATTAGACAATTTGATATTCCAGAAAATGAAATAAAAACTGAAGAAACAAAAAATCCTATCCTAACAGGAATTAAAAATTTAGAAGAATCTATCTTTAGTCCATATGTTTCAAAGTGCACAGAAGAACAAAAAGCAATGCTTGCTTTAAGATTAGGATATATCAATGCTCCTGCCAGAACAGAAACTGTAGCTCAACTATTCAATGTAGAAGAACAAGAAGTAATAACCCTAACAAAAAATTGTCTAAAAAGTGCAAGTAATACTACAAATAATCAAGAAAAAGCTAAAGTATATGAAAAAAAGAATTAAGTCAATCTTAATTCTTTTTATTCGCTCTCATGAATTTTATCAATAATTCTTTCGATATGTTCACCATACTCAATAGAAGTATCATAAATGAATTTTAATTCTGGAGTATGTCGAATATCAATACGTTCAGCAAGTTTACTTCTAATAAAAGAACTTGCCCCATCTAAAGCTTCCAAAATAGTCGCTTTTTTTTCTTCATCTAACACTGTAAAATAAACTTTACAATAACTGTAATCACTACTAGTATCACAACCAGTAATCGTTACAAACTTTAAATCTTCATCTCTGACTTCTTCCATTAAAATAATACTAATCTCTTGTTGTATTAAATGATTAAGTCTTTCCAATTTAACATTTGCCATAATAGTTTCCTCCTACCTGGTATTTATCTTATATAATTCTTTCACTTTTTCCTTAATTTCTGCATCAATATCAGAATTAAAATCAATAGTAAAAATATCTTGCCAACAAACATTAGAAAAGCCTGAAATATCCGTAGAAAGTGGTTGAGCAAGGTATTGAATATCAATCATATCACCAACAGAGTTAGAATAATGTTCAACTGCAATAGGCTGATATTTTCCATATAAAATAGGACCAATAATTTCAATATCTATACCTGTCTCTTCTTTTGTTTCACGAATCGCTGCATCCCATGGCATCTCTAGTTCTCTATCTAGAATATGCCCACCCGGTTGCAACCACTTTTTTAATTTAGAATTATATGTTAATAATACAGAATGATTTTTAAAATCTATTGTATAAGCAGAAGCAGTATATTGTCTTCTTTCCATAACTATCTCTTCACTTCTACTAAATCGTAAATCTCGATGATATCTCCTTCTTTATAATCTTGACAATTTTCTAAAGTGATACCACAATCCATTCCTTTAGTAACTTCTTTCACTTGATCTTTTTCATGTTGTAAAGTATTAACAGCACCATTATAAACAACCACATCATCACGAACGATACGTGCCTTTTCATTATTTCTAACAACACCAGTTAATACATGACATCCTGCAATTAAACCAACCTTAGAAAACTTAAATAGCTGACGAATTTCAAGCTTACCAGTAACTTGTTCTTCATATTCAGGATCAAGCATCCCCTTCATAGCATCTTCCATTTCTTCTACGACTTTATAAATAATATCATACGTTCTAATTTCTACACCATACTCTTTAGCATCATCTTGTGCTTGAGCATTTGCACGAACATTAAACCCGATAATAATAGCATCGCTCGCTCTAGCTAATACAATATCACTTTCTGTAATACCACCAACAGCACCACGAATAATATTAATTTTTACACCCTCAACATCAATTTTCTCTAAAGCGCCACGAACAGCTTCTAAGCTACCATTAACATCCGCTTTTAAAACAACATTAATCTCTTTAACTCCTTCTTGAATACGTCCAAATAAATCTTCTAAAGACATACCACTAAAGTTAGTATCTTTTTCACGAGCTCTTAAGCTTCTCTCATCGGCAATATGTTTGGCTTGTTTTTCTGACTCAAATGCCATAAATTTATCTCCCGCATTAGGTACATCACTAAGTCCTGTAACCTCTACTGGTGTAGATGGAGCAGCCTCCACTATATTTTGCCCTAAATCATTTTTTAATGTACGAACTTTACCATAAATAGTACCAACAACAATAGGATCTCCTAAACGCAAAGTACCATTTTGAATTAGTAAAGTCGCAACTGAACCAACCTTACTATTCTTTTTAGATTCAATAACAACTCCTGTAGCATAACGTGATGGATTTGCTTTATATTCTTGCATCTCAGCAACTAGCAAGATATTTTCAAGTAATTCTGAAACTCCTTCACCAGTAGCAGCAGAAATCTTATTAACAATAACATCTCCACCCCATTCTTCCGGAGTAAGTCCATTTTCTACAAGTCCTGTCATAACACGTTCTACATTAGCTTCTGGTTTATCAATTTTATTAATCGCAACAATAATTGGTACACCAGCCGCCTTAGCATGGTCAATAGCCTCTTTAGTTTGAGGCATAACACCATCATCTGCTGCAACAATAATAATAACAATATCAGTAATAGAGGCACCACGTGCTCTCATCTCTGTAAAAGCAGCATGTCCTGGAGTATCAATAAATGTAATCTTCTTACCATTACAAGTAACAGAATATGCTCCGATTGCTTGAGTGATTCCTCCTGCTTCTCCCAAAGCTACATTGCTTTTACGAATCATATCTAACAATGTCGTTTTACCATGATCGACATGCCCCATAATAGTAACAACAGGAGGTCGCTCTACTAAATCCTCTTCCCTATCTTCAATCTCAAAACTTTCAAAATTAGAAATATCAGCAGTTTCCTCTTTTTTCAAAGTTTTATTATAATCCGCAACAAGAACTTCTGCAGTTTCAAAATCGATAGACTGATTAACATTAGCCATAACACCAAGGCTCATCAATTTCTTAACTAATTCAACTGCTACCACATCCAATAAAGAAGCAAGATCAGAAACCGTCATTCCCTCCTTATATAAAATAACGTTATCATCTTGAGTAGCCTCATTCTTTTGTAATTTTTCACGATGCTTATATATTTTTTTTCTTTCTTTAAAGAAATCTGACTTCTTGTTATCAGCTTTTTTCTGAGATCTAGGCTTTACCTTTTCAAAAGAAGTAGAATTATCTAAATCTATTTTAGTATCCATAGCTAACTCTTCAGCTTTATCCATAACTTCATCTTCATATAACTTAGACTCCAAGTCTTCAATATCACCCTCAATATAATCTTCCTGATCCTGTAATTCATTATCAAGTAAAATAATATCCGTCTCATCTAAAGGAGTCGTCTCATCTTTATAATCAATTCCAATCTTATCGCATAAAGCCTTAATTTCTTCTACGGTTTTACCAACATCTAATGCATAATCTTCGATATTCATCATTTCACTTCACCTCCACTATTTTTCTATATTTTTTCTTATATCATCATATACACTCTCTTCTATACTACATTCTAAATGACGTTCTAATGTTTTTTTCTTTCTTGCTTGTTCTAAAACTTGAATGTCTTTTTTAATATATGCTCCATGGCCATTCATCTTTCCTGTTTCATCAACAAGAACTTCTCCTTCCGGGGTACGAACAATACGAAGTAAATCTTTCTTTGGTAATTTTTCTCTTGTAATAACACAGGTTCTCAAAGGTATTTTTTTTACTTTCATAAAACCTCCTTAAATATTATCTGAAATTAATTCCGGCTTCTCTTGCTTGCTCCGTAGTTTTGATATCTATTTTATAATGAGTAAGTTTACTAGCAAGACGAGCATTTTGTCCTCTCTTACCAATAGCTAATGAGAAATTATCCCCATCAGCAATAACCATAGCTTCTTGCTTTTTAGGATCAGTAATTGCAACAGTTAAATCTTTAGCAGGACTTAAAGCATTTTCAATAAACACTGCTGGATCTTTATCATATTTTACAACATCTAATTTTTCTCCATGTAACTCTTCGATAATACGGGCAATTCTGCTTCCTTTTTCTCCAATACATGCCCCAATTGGATCAATATTAGAATATTCTGAATAAACAGCAACCTTACTTCTATTTCCAGCATCTCTTGCTACACTATATAACATGATTGTCCCATCAGCCAACTCTGGAATTTCAAGTTCAAAAAGTCTTTTAACAAAACCATAATGGCTTCTACTTAATAAAATAAGTAAATTCTTACCACTATTATCTACTTTGGTAACGTAAACTTTTATTTGTGAGCCCATTTCAATTTTCTCACCAGGAATAATATCTTTCTTAGGTAAAATTCCATTAGTACGACCTAAATCAATAAAATAATTATCTGTATCTTCCAAAGCAACAGTACCGATTAAAAGTTCATCTTGTTTATCTCCAAACTCTTCCATAATACTATTTCTTTCTGCTTCACGAATTTTTTGAATAACAACTTGTTTAGCCGTAGAAGTAGCAACTCTACCAAAATCTTTTGGCGTAACTTCTTTATCAATAGTATCTCCAATTTCTAATGTCTTATCTAATTTTTTAGCATCACTTAACTTAATTTCTACATCTGGATTAAAGTAACTATATTCTTCTTGTTCTTCACCATCTTCAGACGCCTCTTCATCCTCGTCTTCATCAGTATAATGCTCAAATAAATAATCCTCGTATTCTTCTTTTGTCATTTTATCATCTGGAACAACTGTTAAATAAGAATACACTTTAATTTCGCCAGTTGCACGGTCAAACAAAACTTTTACGTTAGTCTTAGAATTAAAATTCTTTTTATATGCTGAAGTAAGTGCCAACTCCATAGCATCATATACGATATCAGGATCTATATTTTTTTCTTTTACTATATTATCTAATGCTTTTAAAAATTCTTTTCCGTTCATTTTTACTTTTCTCCCTTCTCTTTAGAATAAATATCAACCTCATAAATATCATCATCTAACACTTGGTTTTGATCAATAAGTTTATTGATTATTCTAGAAGCCTCTGTAATCAAATTTAAATCAATCACTTCTTCACTATCCAAAACAATATTTAATATCTGTTTTCCTTCTTCCGTAGATACAAACACATCATCCACAAAAACATTTAACTTTTGAATTTCGTTTCCCACCAAATCACTAATTTTTTCTTTCATACTTCACCTCCTAGAAATAATAAGAGCGGGAACATTTCCTTTCCCACTCCTTTCTGTACATAGTATAGCATACTTTTTGTAAAATACCAACAAATATCTTTAATTTTAGCAATTTTTATGCTATTCTGTAATAAGGTGATAGTATGAATAAAATTAAGAATTTTATAAATTGGAAAGGCCTAATATTAGGAATTATAGTATTCCTGTTATTCTATTTTAGCTCTTATTTTCAACTAATCCCAATAATCTTACTGAATTGGGACATCCGAAGCATTACAGAGTCTCAGAATGTAATGTTGTCTACTTTTTCTAATATCGTTTTATTACTAATACTATTTTTAATATTTAGAAAAGATATTATAAAAGAATGGAAAAAATTTAAATCAAACTTTCTAGAAAATATAGATACTGGAATAAAATATTGGCTAGTTGGTCTCGCCATTATGATGGGATCAAACATTATAATCAATATTGTAATGAATCTTGGACAAGCTGCCAACGAACAAGCTGTACAACAAATGATATCTGCACTACCATGGTTAATGTTTATCAACGCTGGAATCATTGCTCCATGTACAGAAGAATTAATATTTAGAAAAAGTTTTCGAAAAGCATTTCCAAATAAATGGTTATTCGTTTTGATATCTGCATTAGTATTTGGTTCACTTCATGTAGTAACAAGCATGACTTCACCAATAGAATTATTATATATTATTCCTTACGGTGCTTTAGGAGGAGCATTTGCTTATATGTATCAAAAAACAGATACTATCTTTACATCAATCGCAATGCATATGTTCCATAATTCAGCATTAATACTACTATCCATTTTAGTATAAAAAAAGTCTTCCAAACGGAAGATTTTTTATTCTACTTCTATACCACGCTTTATATTAACATCAAGGAATACTAGCAAGAAGCAAATAACTCCTTGAAGAATAAGCGTTGAGAAATAAGAAAGCCAATAATTATCAAACACTAATAAATTCATATAAATCAAAGTATAGAATAAATAGTTAACAACAAAAGCAAAAAGATAAGTTAAATAAATCAAAATAAATGAACCACTAGTATTAACTAAAATATATTGATAAATAGTTAAGTTAACAAACTGACTAATAACATATCCACAAAAGCCACCACAAATATCATAAAAACTAAAATGTTGTCCTATTACAAAACTCATAATAAAACTAAACACTACCATAGCAACACCAGAAACAGAAATTCCAATAACGGATTTACTATATCCATATTTCTTTGTAATATAATTAGTAACAAAATAAATAATTGGTAATATAAAAATTGAATATGTTAAAGTTACATTATCAAAAGAGAACGTATAATTTTTTAATGATTGAGCAAGAATAACAACCGTTGATAATAATAAAACATAAACCCACCAACCTTCTCTTTCAACTTCTAATACTTCTTCTACCTCTTTATTTTTAGATTCATATTTTTTTGGTATTCTCTTACTACCAGATTTTGCTTTTTTTACAGCCTCACTTGTCATATAATCCTACCCTTTCTATTATAAAAGTATTGTATCATAAAAATAAAAATAAGAGAAGTAGCTAATTAAGAAAATTTTATCATAGGAAACTTAGCAATTTTATACTATAATTAAATCATGGAAAGAAGTGAAAATATGGACATAAGGAAAATAAAAACGAAGCTAAAAAAAGAATTATCACATTTTAGATATGACCATTCTATAAGAGTCGCCAAAGAAGCAAAAAGACTTGCAAAACACTACCATATAGATAAAAAGAAAGCTTATCTTACCGGACTAATACACGATATAGCTAAAGAATTAACTGAAGAACAAAATAATTATTGGATTAAAAAAGGAAATCTATCTAGCGATTTGCAAAAAGAAGAATATAAGAATATAAAGCACGCAGATATAGGAGCAATAATTGCTAAAGAAGAATACAATTTAGAGGATGATATTTGTAATGCAATAAAATATCATACAATCGGAAATAAAGATATGGATATGCTAGCAAAAATCATTTATATTGCTGATAAAATAGGTAGAAAAAAGATTCCAGAAGCTTTAAAACCAATAAAAAAACTAGCTTATCAAGACATTGATGAAGCCCTACTATATTGCTTAGAAAAGCAGGAAACAAAATTAAAAGACAAAGGAATAAATCTTCACAAAGATACTAAAGAATTATTAAAAAAATTGCAAAACACAAAACTATAAAGTTCAACATCTTTATAGTTTTTTTATAATATTTAAATTATGGCATATTTATGGTACACAGACGATATCTTAATACAGCTCCTTTAACAAAAAGAAACTCAAAGCATTGAGTTTCTTAAGTTTTATTGTGGATCATTTACTAAAACACTTTAGTAAAAAGTTCACTCGTATTTGATATATTAATCATACCGTATATTTTTTATTACAACAATATTTTTAAGTATTTGAATTATTATCTTTAATTTTTTTTACTAAATAAACTCCTTGTTCATTCATGTTAGCTTGTTTTGTAAGTGTTCCGTTAAAACATAATTCTTTAGCTTTATCGTTATACAATCCTTCTACAACTTCGGTTAATTCCCATCCATATTTATCAATTATTGGTTGAAACATAGGTAATTTATAATCCGCTAATGTAATAAGTGGTTTTGTAGTTTCTAAAAAATCCATAGAGGCTTCTACCATTCTTGTACCTAAATGTTGACCTCTACATTGATCTGATACGTATAAAGTACAAATTTTCTTTTCTTCTTAGTCCTTTTTTAAACATGCCATTGCCAATATAGTCGTATCATCATCTGCTCTTGCAAACAAAATCTCGCCATTTGGTGTAAAAATTCTAGGTAGTTGCTTATGAAAATACCATTCTCTATGTTTTGGATAATCTTCACAAATAAAATCAGTAATTTCATAAATCCTTTTAGCTAAATCTGCAAATTCTTCATCACTTATTTTTCCAATATAACTTTTTAGACTTTCAATATAAATCATAAGATTAAACCTTCCTCACAATACGATGTTTATTCTAACACTTTTTTACTATTTTAACAATAAAAAAGATAGACTTTAATTAATCTATCAATTCTATTCTAATACCTAATACACCATATTGTTCTTGCTTTTCTTTTGTATAAAACTGTTCTAGTACTTTAATTAATCCTTCTTTCGTCATAGATTCATCAGCCAAAATAGAAATATCAAAATCTTTAAACATATCTTCAAAAGAATTATATCTTAATAAACCTATAACTTTTGCATTAAAAGTTTCTGATAATTCAGGTTCTTTTAAAAATTTAATTGTATCTCCTAACATTATACCTTGTCTTTTTTCATCGTATAATCTTATTTCAATTCTTTTAGTACCATTCAATATAAAATTATAGTATTCAGGTTGTAGCTTCATTTCATGCATCATTTTATTTCCTCCTTCTTTCTATACTGCTTCGTAAAATCGCTTGTTTTTGTTTAGTTGGATTTTCACATAAGTTTCCATCCAAACTAAATGCCTCATCCCATTCTCTAATCACATCATATAAAGGATCATTTTCGTAAATGTAAGAATAATATTGGGGCAAATTAATATTGGGATCAATTCGCCTCATATCCTTTAATGTTAGATATTCTTCGAATTCAGTTACATCATATAATTTTAAGGCACAACATCTTTGAAAATCCTTACCATAATAATCAACTATTTCGTAGCCATCTGGTCTAACATCATAACCAGTAGATTTTAAAATTTGTGTGGTATTACCCTTTAAAATTTCTGAAACTTTCATATATCCAATTAATGCTTTGTCTTCTTTTGCAGAGTATACATAAATTTTTTTATCTAAATCTTGAGCTTTTAATGGAGATTTTCTAAATTCATACCCTTTGGTTTCATCAAATATTTGTCGCGCATAATAAGACATAATAGACATAACTATAATTCTATTTCATTGCATTTTTTCCATGCAAATTCCCCCTCAATCGAGTTTTATTATACCATAACATTAATTTAATAACACTGCTTTTTAGTTTGAACCAAGTTCAAAATAAATTTAAAATAAAAATATCTTTAGTTAAAGTAATTATGATACTGACAGATATATTTTATTCTCTCCATCATAGCAAGTAATATCATATTTCTTTTTAACAATAATGCTATGAGATCCTTCAATACTATCTTAAGTATAAACTTTTTATAAATAAAACTCACACAAAAGTGTGAGTTAATATTTCTATGGAGCGGATGAGGGAAATCGAATCCCCGTCACAGCCTTGGCAAGGCCGTATTCTAACCACTAAACTACATCCGCATGGAGGGGCCTACCGGATTTGAACCGGTGATCAGGGTGTTGCAGACCCACGCCTTACCACTTGGCTAAAGCCCCACTTGCACTTATGATTATATCAAAGCTAATACAAAATTTCAACAATATTTTTCTCTTTTTTATAAGATATGAAAAAAGAGGGATTTTTATTCCCCTCTTACGAAGTAATAGATATTTTTAGAATTATATTGAAATTCAGAATTCTTCAAAACTGGTTTCAACCCATAAATATCAGTATAAAGATACAAAGTATCACCTACAATAAAGCTAACACCATCATCATGAACCTGCCATTCCTTAATATTATTGAACTGACATATCATAATAGGATGTCGATAATCTTCATGGATAACTCGATATATCTTACCATCATCAGTCTTAAAATAATAATCATCACCATTTTTTCGAATGTCTTCTGTATCATACAATTTTTTTATTTTCTTATTAGAAACACGAAGAGAATCTACCTTAGGAGAGCTAAAAAAGTCATTACCAGCCTTTTTCAATTTCGAATTAGAAATTTCACGAGGGCTTTTTAATTCCTTAAATTCTTTTTTACTAGGGTCTAAAACATATTGTTTCTCTTCTTTTGGATCAGTAATATATAACATATTATCAGAGACACCATTAAAATAAGAATCTTGTGAAATATCAACATCAACAACAGTTTTTCCACCATCTATTAAATTATAAACAATAAGTTGATAATAGTTTAAATTTTCTTTTTCATTATCAGTATTTACTGTAACATAATACTTGCCAACACCCATAGATAATGTATTTTCATAATAATCATCATTTAAAAATGTTTTATTTTCTATTCCCTCAGAAGATAAAATATAAATTCCTCGATAGTTCCAGATTGCGAAAGTATAATTCTCTGGAATATAATCATAAGAAACCAAAAGATTTTCTTCACTTGTGGCAGGAGTATTAGTAGTATAATAAATTTCTTCATAACCTTCTTCTGCAAATTTTCTAGCAATAAAAGAATAATCCTCATTTTTTTGTTCTAATAAATAAGCAGAGCTAACCTGTTTTCCGTCTAACAAGCATGAAACATCATAAGTACGATTTCTCTTGTAAATAGGAAAAATACATTCCAAATTGTTTTTTTTATAATGTTTGACATCGGTAATCACACGTTCTTGTTTATTAAAGTCTTCTTCAATTGACACAGCATATGTCTTCTTTTTATTTTGCGTTGTGATTAGAAAAGAATAATGATGTCTACTACCGTCTTTTTTATAGTTCTCTGAAATTGTATAATGCTTTTGATCATTAGCAATTAAAGAGTAACTTATCTTATGTTCCGTAATAAAAAAGGTTACAATCAACTGATAACAAAAAGCAGCAAAAGCAAGTAACACTAATATCGGTAAAACTTTTTTCATCCTATCACCTACTATTACAGTATATCAAAAAAAAAGAAGGAAAAAAAGTTATTTTTGTCCTTCCATAGTAATACCATATTTCTTTTTTTCTTCCATCATATACCCAGAAACAGCACTTTCTATCTCATCTAAAGAATCTTTAGCAAGATGAGACATAACAATAAATTCCTTTATAGTATCAATATAAATTTTTCCCCAAATAATTCCACTCGTAACTTTCAAATCATTAAACATATCTGGTGTAACTGCATTCAAGAAATATCCAATAACCACTCTTTTTCTTCCAATTAAAATTCGTTTATTCGTAATAGCAACAACAGCTGTACTCCAAAAATTAAAAGGATTATTATTCTTTTGAGCCACAAAAGCATATAGTATTTGTTCATCTGAGTTCACATGACGGTCAACAACAGAAGCGTTTTGTTTAATTCTCCACCCTATAGTCATAGGATGTTTTCTTTTAAATTCCAAAGCAAATTCATATGCGCTTTTCATAAAATATTCTCCTATTCTTTAATAAAACCATTATCTGAAAAGAAATCAACATAGCTAGCAGTATCTACCAATCCACTAACTACATCAACAATTTCACCATTAGAAACAACCACTAATAATGGTGTACCAAAACCATCACTAAAGTAATCATCAGACTCTACCAAATTAGTAGAATCATCAGAATCCATCTCATCTGTATTGATGTGATTAATAGTTAAGTCATACTGATAAGCAATATGATGTAAAATTGGTTCTGCGATTTGACAATATCCACATGTAGGTCTTGAGAATAATACGATTGCTTTTTCCTTACCTTCATATAAGTCAAGATAAGTGTCAACATCAATATCCTTAAAGTCTTTCTTTTCATCTTCTGGAACATTAGCACTTTCTTCTTGTGCTCTAGAAGTCATATCTTCAACACTACTAGAACCAGACGAATTGGTATCAGATTCTTGATAAGAATCCCCTGCCTTATTTGTTGTTGCACTAGAAGCAAAATAACATAAAGCACAAAGTAAAATTACTCCAATGGCAATTACTATACCAAGAATTATTTTTTTATTTCTTTCGTTCATTTTATAACTCCTCCATTCACTAACAATAATTATAACATATTTCATAAATTATCACAGCTTTTCTAGCTCTTTTTTCACGAAAATATTTTGTCGAAGGAAAACAATACTTTTTAAAAACACAAAACATAGATTAAATTGAGGATGTGATAATATCAAAACAACAATAGGAATACCAAGAGCACTGCTTTATTATTACGATAAAGACTTATGGATTGAGTTTTTCAAAAAATTAGGATTAAGTATTATCATTAGTAAAGAAACAAATAAAAAAACAATAACCGAAGGAACAACAATTGCTCCCAACGAAGCCTGCCTAGCCCTGAAAATATATTTAGGCCATATCAAAGAACTAGAAAATAAATGTGACTATATTTTAATACCAAGAATTTTTTCACTAGAAAAGCATAATCAAGTATGTACTAATTTCAATGCTCTATACGACTTAGTGAATAATTTATTTGACATAGAAATACTAAATTATAACATAGATATTTCTGCCAATCATTATCAGATGCTAGGATTCTTAAAGCTAGGAGAACAGCTAGGATTTTCTTATATCAAAGCATATACAGCATATAAATACGCAGAAAAAATAAAAAACATGAAAAGAAAAAAGCAAGAAGAAGAGCAAAAAAAATTACTAACTTCTAACAATATAAAAATACTATTAGCAGGTCACCCTTATAATTTATATGATAGTATGATAGGTAAAACTGTGATAGATTTCCTAACTCAAAATAATATTACAATTCTCTACAGCAACAAAATAGAAAAAGAAAGAATCGAAGAAGAATATCAAAAGATTGCACCAGACATTCACTGGACTCATAACAAAGAAATAATTGCTAGCACAAAACATTATGAAGATTATGTAGATGGAATAATATTAATTTCTTCCTTCCCCTGCGGTCCAGATTCCTTAATGAACGAACAAATAACCCACAAAATTAAAAAAATTCCAATCATTACTTTAATATTTGAAGACTTAAATAATGAAGCAGGAATGATTACAAGACTAGAAAGTTTTATTGATATTCTAAAAAATTTAAAGGAGGAAAAAAATGAAAAAAATAATTAGTTTTCCTCATTTAGGAAATTATTATCACCCTATTTCTAAACTCTTAAAAAATATAACAAAAGAAAAAATAATGGTAGCTCCACCAATTACCAAAAAAACTTTAGAAATAGGAACAAAACATTCTCCGGACACGGTATGCATACCCTTCAAATATAATTTAGGAAACTTCATAGAAAGCCTAAATAATGGAGCAAATATTTTATTCACCGCCGGCGGTGGATGTAGATATCGATACTATGCCGAAGTAACTGAAACAATATTAAAAGATTTAGGCTATAATTTTAAATTTTATAAACTAATAAAAAAAGATAAAATGAAAATAAAAGAAATTTATCACATGTTTAAAGAAATAAATCCCAAATTAACATATAAAGATTTTTTTCACCATTTTATATTCGCTATTATTTATATATTCTACATGGATCAAATAGACAAAATTATTAGAAAAAATATAGGTTTTGAAACAATTACTGGAAGTCATGAAAAATTACAAAAACAAATGTTTATAGATTTTAATAAAACCAACTCGATTTTCAAACTAACTAATTTATATATAAAATATAAAAATAAATTTAAAAAAATAAATATTAGCAAACCAAAAAATTGTTTAAAAGTGGGAATTATAGGGGAACTTTATACAAATATGGAATCTTTTGCAAATTATGATTTAGAAAAAGAGCTAGCAAAAGAAAAAATAGAAATAAAACGTTTCACTAATTTATCCTATTTATTATGGCAGAAAAAACTATTATTAAAACATATGAGACGAAAAGTAAAAAAGTATTGTAAATACATGTTAGGAGCAGACGCCCTAGATAACATTTATCGTACCCTTTATTTATCAAAAAAAAATTACGACGGAATCATTCACATAAAACCTTTTGGTTGTACTCCAGAAATCACTGCTCTTCCTATCATTCAAAAAATATGTGAAGATAACAAAATACCAATTATATTTTTCTCCTATGATGAAAAATCAGGAACGGAAGGAATAAAAACCAGACTAGAAGCATTTAAAGATTTAATTACTATAAGGAGGGAAAACAATGAAAAAATCCTATTTAGGAATTGATATTGGATCCATATCTACAAAAGGAGTCATCATTGACGAAGAAAATAATATATTAGCAAGCATTTATCTGTGGACAAAAGGTAATCCCCTACAAGCAGTAAAACAAGTCTTGGAAAAATTAAAAAAAACTTTATCCGAAGAATACGAAATTGTAGGAGTGGGTACAACAGGATCAGCCCGAAAATTAATAGGAACCATTTTAGGAGCCAATATTATAAAAAATGAAATTACTGCTCATGCCATAGGCACTTTATCAAAATATCCCAATATAAGAACCATCATAGAAATTGGTGGACAAGACTCCAAAATCATTTTAATAAAAGACAAAGTAGTAATAGACTACGCCATGAATACACTATGTGCCGCCGGAACTGGAGCATTCTTATCTAGTCAGGCAGAAAGATTAGATATACCAGTAGAAGAATTTGGAAAAATTGCTTTAAAAAGTAAAAGTCCAACTCCGATTGCTGCCAGATGTACAGTTTTTGCAGAAAGCGATTTAGTACATAAAGCACAAATGGGCCACAAAAAAGAAGACATAGTCGCAGGACTATGTAAAAGTGTTGCAATGAATTATCTCAATAATGTAGGAAAAGGGAAAAAAATTCTGTCCCCTATTATCTTTCAAGGCGGTGTTTCTAAAAATATTGGTGTAGTAAAAGCATTTGAAAATATTTTAAGCGAAGAAATTATAACGGACGAAAATGGACATCTAATGGGAGCTTTAGGAGTAGCAATACTATCAAAAAAACAACCTGAAATCAACTTTAGCTTTAATATTATAGAAAGCAGATTTGAAACAACAAGTACTAATTGCTCAGGATGTCCCAATAATTGCGAAATAATTTGTGTAAAAAAAGATAATAAACTACTAGATTCCTGGGGAAACAGATGTGAAAAAGGACAGAATCTGCTTAAATATGATAAGTTAAAATATTAATTTTTTCAGAAGGACGCACAACATCTCGTTCTTTTGCATGATAGGAGTATCCATCATAAAAAATATTATAAACAATATTTAAATAATCATAAGAAGATGTCAGCAACGCTGCCATCTTTTTTCTTCCTGGAGAAACATTGGAAGGTAAAAACAGAATTCCTGATTTATAACTACTATTATTGTTAGAAGTATCCATAAATACAATATTATCTTCCATTGTAATCTTAAGAGCTATCAAATTTCTAGTATCAGAATATAAATCATCCTCACTAACATTTTGATAATTTACTCTAGATAAATGTTCTCGCCAATATTCTAGATGATTTTTATATCTAGGATTACTATATAAGATATCTACAGCACGGTAAAAAGGTGCTGTATTATGAATAACAAAAATTTTAATGTCTCGCTTTTCCATGTTCCTGCTGCCTTGCAAAATAATTCTTTATTGCCATCGCTCCATCTTCATAATACGTATCTTTAATATTTTGGTCAACATCTTGATACTCTTTAACCTCTATCTCCCTAAAATAATTAACGTATGGGTCTAATTGTGCTAGTGCTTCCTGTTGATAGGTAGTCGGATCATCAGGTATTAACAATTGACCATGAAGACCATGCAAAAAGAATGTGGGTCCTTCATACGTTGTAGTATTATTAAAAATAATATTACCATCACCCAAAAATTCAAAAATAGGAGCAAATATATTCCCTTGATCAATCTTTTTAGCCAATTCTTGCTTTTCAGGAAAATAATTTTCAACTAATTTAGCCATATAGTGCTGATGATGAGTACATCTAACACTAATTCCATGAATAGAAATATCCTTACCATCATTACTAGTATCAGAATAAAGAATAGTCCCATCCGGACGAATAAGAACGAACTTTGGATGACTAGTAATATCCTCCACAGTACCTGGTTGTTTTGAATAAATCTCTTGATTCATAAAATCAATTGCTTCCATATTTCTACCTCCAATTATTATATTTATAGTATATCATATAATAATATTTATCATTTATTTTGCCTTAATTTTTGATTAATCATCCTATTTTGTTGCTTAATCTTTTTTTTCATATTGGTTTTAAAAAAAGTATCAGAAAGTTGTTCAACATAATTATCTGTAACTTGATTCTTTTCTTCGATAACCATAACGCCTAAATTTTTGTTCTGATTGTCAAAAGAAAAGTATTCAAAGCTATCAGGAATAGAATCGACTAACGTTTGATTTCCTAAAAAGTAATCTTTATTGCCAAAAGAAACAATGGCGACTTTCATTACTTTCTCTCCAAATATTCCTCATAAGGAATAGCCCTATCAATAATCTTACCATCTTCTAAGATTTCAATAACTCTATTAGCAACAGTACTATTTAATTCATAGTCTCTTGAAGTAAATAAAATTTCCCCTTTAAAATTAGTCATACCTTTATTTAAAGATGTAATACTTTCCAAATCCAAATGGTTGGTTGGTTCATCTAAAATCAAGAAATTAGGTTCTTCCAACATCATCTTAGATAACATACAACGAGCCTTTTCTCCTCCAGATAAAACAGAAACTTTCTTAAAAACATCTTCGCCAGAAAATAACATTCTACCTAAAAAGCCACGAAGAACAGTTTCGTCTTTAACATCATAATACTGACCAATCCATTCCATAATATTTTTATCAGTATCAAAATACTCAGTATTATCCTGAGGTAAATAACCATATTTAATAGTTTTTCCCCATTCAATAGTTCCCTCATCATATTCTTCTTTTCCAGCTAAAATATTAAATAAGGTAGTCTTAACAAAGTCATCCTGTGCTAAAAATGTAATTTTATCGCCCTTTAATATAGTAAATGAAACATGATCTAAAATTGTTTTTCCATCAATGATTTTTGTTAAATTTTCAACTTTTAAAATCTCTTTTCCAGCTTCTTTTTCTATTTTAAAGTCAATATATGGATACTTACGAGAAGAAGGAACAATTTCATCTAATTGAATCTTATCAAGCAATTTCTTACGAGATGTTGCTTGTTTTGATTTAGAAGCATTAGCACTAAATCTAGCAATAAATGCTTGCAATTCTTTTATTTTTTCTTCTTTCTTCTTATTAGACTCTTTCATTTGTTTTTGTAAAAGTTCACTTGATTCATACCAAAAGTCATAGTTACCAACATATAATTTAATCTTACCATAATCAATATCTGCAATATGAGTACATACTTTATTTAAAAAATGACGATCATGAGAAACAATAATAACTGTATTATTAAAGTTAATTAAAAACTCTTCTAACCATTTAATTGCTTCAATATCCAAACTGTTGGTAGGCTCATCTAAAAGCAAAATATCAGGATCTCCAAATAAAGCTTGAGCAAGTAATACTTTTACTCTTAACTTAACTGGAATATCCTTCATCTTCATAGAATGATACTCCATATCAACACCTAAACTATTTAGTAATGTTGCAGCATCACTTTCTGCATTCCAACCATCTAATTCCATAAATTCTGCTTCCAGATTAGCAAGTTTCATTCCATCTTCTTCACTAAACTCTGTTTGCATATACATCTTATTTTTCTCAGTCATAATAGAGTATAATTTTTCATTTCCCATCATAACAACATCTAAAACTGTATTATCTTCATACTGATAATGATCTTGTCTTAAAAATGAAATTCTCTCTCCCTTAGAAACAATAACTTCTCCAGTAGTTGTCTCTACTTCCCCTGATAAAACTTTTAAAAATGTACTTTTTCCTGAACCATTAGCTCCTATTAATCCATAACAATTTCCACTAGTAAACTTAATATTAACATCTTCAAATAAGGTACGTTTACCAAACTTTAAACTAACATTATTTACTTGTATCATTTTATCACCTCAAAACTTCTTAAATTTTACTATAAATATGAAAAAAAGACAAGTTTATAAAATTTTTCTTTTTACATATCCACCTAAATTCTCTTCACGAATATCTGAGCTGATATAATCGAGTAATTGTCCTGGATACTCTTTCATAACATTCACAAATGGTTTCAATTTATTATAATCATAGAATCCGTGGCCTATTACTTGGTTAGCATATTTACTAATAACTCTGTAATATAAAAATCTTTCAATACTTTTTTTATTCTCTATAATAGCCTCTTTAGCAGAAAGACTAAAATCCTTATGATATTTTCCTGGATCAACAAAATATAATCCGTGATTAAAAGAATAATTTCGAACTCGTTCATCCTTTGGCATCAAATCATAAATAAGGATGCTTTTCTTTCCCAATATTTCACAGTCACGATTTAGCAAATGAAAATCCTGAACAATTAAGTCTGCTGGAAGTCCCATATAATGAATAAATCCTAAATTTTGAATATAATGAGTAGTATACCCTTTAAACTTACCAAAACATGTATATAAAGTATCTCTAGGTAACAAAATACGATTAGTAGAAACATTTTCTAAAAGCTGAGTTTCCTCCAGTGATAAGCGGCTACAATAAGAATACCTATGATAATACTTATAAGCAAAGTCATTTTTTCTATAAACCTTACCTTCTGTTCCTTTACCAATATAATCCCATGGAAATAAAACTTTAGGACCATCTTTACTAACAACAAATTTCAAAAACATCACATCTCTTCTATAAACAAAAAAGATAGAACTCTATCTTTATAATTCTGAAAACTCTTTCAAATATTGATAAACTTTTTCTATTTGAATAACTTCTTCACTCTTTTTACCAATTCCCTTTAACAACGCAGGAGAATCGACCATATTCTTTTTTGATTTTTTCTTCTCTTGCAATTTTTCAAGCTTTTTCTCGACAAACTCAATACTCTCTACATCACTAAGAATCTTTTTACTATCTACTTGCATGATTCCTTGTTTTTTAGGAATATGATCAAATTGGTAACGAAAATAATCCATCTGTCTAAAAACTCTAGGGCGTCTATAATTTTCATAAATCATAAGTGCATAAATTAAAAAACGCATATCGCCTTTAGCTTGAATATATTGCCCATACTTTTGTTTCATCTTAGCATATTGTAAAATAACATATTGTTTTTTATCTCCAAGATCTAATTTTTTTTGAACTATTTCTTTTGTCATAGACAATTCTTTTCTCTTATAAAAGAAATGATAAAAGAACAAAATAATAAATACCCATAATAAAAACTTTAATTGTTCAGGATTTAAAAACACCATATCGACTTGTCTAATAATAAATTGATTCAATAAATAAGCAACAACTACATTTGTCAAATATAAAGATAAAGCTCCCTCATCCTTAGAAAAGAAATCTTTTTCTAGTAAATATGTAGTATAAATCATGCGGATTAAAAACTCAAAAACTACAATAATAAATAAATCATCACAAAAAGTAGTAAATCGGAAATAACTAGCAACACCAGCCAAAAAAACTAAAAATATATTAGTAAATAAAACATATTCTATTTTAGTCAAATGAAATTTTTTTGTAACAATATTAAGAAATAAAAATAATAAAAAAGAAAAAACGATATAACTAAGAAATGTTAAAAATTCCATTTTAATTCCCCCCTAAAATTATGCTTATTATACTATGAAAACAAAAAAAAGACAAATACTATTTTGCCTTTTCTTTAAAAATCAATGAAAACATAAATCTTACCAATGGTCCAGCATAAAAAAGCTGTAAACAAAGAGCCATTGGAAAACTTAAAACCATAGACTGTAGCCAAGTAACAATAAATTGATTCATATCTGGTTTAGAAATAAAAACTGTTGCGATAAAACTCATAATTGGACACATAAATGACACAATTACAATAGAAATAGCATAGGAAACAATAATATTAGGAACTTTTTTTACATCTATTGCCTTAAAAACTAACTTATGAGCAATTTTACCAATAAGAAAAAATTCTAATACTCCAGCAATAACATACATAAAAGGAAACTCCTTAAATGCTTCCAAGAATACAAAATTTCGTAATCCCCCACTATGAATCGCAATATTATAACAAACCATAACATAAACCATTACTGCTGCCATGATAACAGTATAAACAAAATCTTGAAATTTAGTTTTTGGCATACTATATACACTCCTTTCCAAAATAAAAACAGCACATATAACCTGTGTTGTTCGTTAATCATTCCAAAAAGAATGTACGTTTCCAATATTTACCGATTATCTTGCGTTCGCACTAAATTATAACAAAAAAATTCTTTTCATTCAAGAAGAATTTTTAATTTTATCTAACTCTTTTAACTTTGCTTTTATCATAAACACTAAGTCCATAGAAGCATTAATTTTATATAGAACCAAAAGACTATCCTGCAATTTTGTTCTAAGTGACATAGTATCTTTTATATTTTCTGCTTCTTTTTTATAATCAAAATTGGGAATAGGATTTTCTTCAATAAATGCACGAATATAGTTTTCTATGTCTTTTAAGACATAAACCTTTAAATCATATTCATCCATTTCCATAACCCCATAATATCCACCAACCAAATATTTAAATTCATCTTGTAATGTCATAGCTTCACCTCTTTTTCTATCCATCGCATAATTACTAAAACAATATAATCAACTTGCTCCTGTGTTAAATCTTCATCTTTCAAAATATGGTGCCATTTATAAAGACAGTCTCTGCAACAAGTAGCCGTAGCATGTTGAGCAATAAAAACAGGATGCCCCCGCATCGGAGTCTGCTTGCCATCATTCGCTAGATTACAGGGAAGAAGTCGCTTCGTAATAAAATCATAAGCATGGCTTTTAATTACATCAATCCCTTTGGAATTAATGTAATCTTTATCTTTTTTAGTTAAATGGAAACGACTACGAAACTTTGATTTAGAAAGTTTTAAAAACAATTTATCTATTTCCATATTTTGATACTCTAAAAAAGTCATACTACCTCTCCTCAACAATAGCTGCAAACGAATACTGCAACTTTTCTTCCAAATCTATAACAGATGTTTCAACTTGATAACCAATCTTACCAGCACTAAAAATAATAGTATCAAACTGTTTTGCACTTTTATCAACAACAACAGGAAATTTCTTTTTCATACCTATCGGAGAACATCCTCCATGAATATAGCCTGTAATTTTTAATAATTCCTTAGATGGAAGCATAGAAACAGATTTTTCACCTACAGTTTTACTTGCTTTCTTTAAATCCAATTCTTTATCAACCGGCAACATAAAAACATAATATCTCTTAGATGATGAAACAGTAACTAAAGTTTTAAATACCCGTCTAAAATCTTGGCCTAAAACACTAGCAACTTCAATACCACTAATAGCATCGGTATCACCATAATAATAAGAATTATATTTTATCTTATTTTGCTCTAAAATTCTCATAACATTTGTTTTTTCCATAAAATCACCTAAATTTCTTTTTGATAATAAACACTATACTCCATAAGACCATGTTTTTTATAAAAGTTAACCGCTGGCATATTAGTAGGAAAAGCAAGTAATCTAATATAAAATGCTCCTTGTTGCTTAGCTATATTTTCAAATTCCGTAACTAACTTAGTCCCTATCCCTTGTCTTCGATAATTAGAATCAACAATAAAATCATTAATAAAAGCAACAGGTCTATAATTCCACCATACCTCTCTTAATAATTTTCCAAATATAAAACCAATGACGCAATTATTATCATCTTCTGCTACCAAAAAAATTACATTTCTTTTTCTAAGCGCTTTTTTAGTAGAATTTTTCCCCTCGTCAGTATTAAAATAACCAATACGTAGATTAGAGTCTAACTGAACTTCAACTTCCTCCATCTGCGTTAATAATTTTAAAATACTATCATAGTCCTTCATTGTTCCTTTTCGTATATTCATATTTTTTACCTCCTCGTAACATATCCATAAATTCTGAATAAGAATCTATTTTATAATCTGCCAAAGAATCTATTTTTAATCGATCCTTATCAGAATATTTATCATACACATTAATAGTTTCTATACCAGCACCTGTAGAAGCCATAACACCGTGCAAAGAGTCTTCAAATACTAAACATTCTTCAGGATTAGCATGATAGTATTCTAAAACTTTCAAATAAACTTCCGGATGAGGCTTTTTATGTTGGACGTCTTCTTTTCTAATAATTAAATCAAACGTATCATAAAAAGAAAACGCATTGGCCATATGAGGATTACCTTTTGCGTAAATATCTAATTGTCTTTGTGTCGTTGCTGTTGCAAGAACTACCGTAAATCCATTGTCCTTAAACCATAACAAAAGTTCTGGAACACCATCTTTATAAGTCAACTCATTTTTTAAAATGTCATCAACACTAGACCATCTCTCATTAATTAATTCTTCTTTAGAAATATTCATATGATATTTTTGAATTAAATATTCACAATAGGCAATATAGATATCTTCATTAGAATGTGTTTCCAAAAACGAATCCCGATTTCGTTGAAGTATTTCTAAATCAACTTGTAGACCTGCAAATCGATTCACAATTCTAAAATCAGCTTCATTCCATATTCCAATAGAATCAATAAGGGTTCCATCCATATCAAAAATAATATACTTTTTATCTGATAAATCTAATTCTTTTAAACTCTTCACAATATCACCTTTTTACAAAAATATTTTATCATAGGTTAAACTAATTGAAAATATTTAAAAAATAGGCATTTGCTATATATATTTATCATTATTTTGACTATATTATAATGAAAGGAATGAAGTAATATGTACGGAATGTATCCTTATCCATACAACTATGGAAACAATGATGGTTTTGGTTCAGGATGGATCTGGGCAATCATCATCGTTATTATAATTATTTTCTTCATCTGGGGAGGAAATAATAATTGCTGCAACAACGGAAATGGTTGCAGATAAAAAGCACTTAGGTGCTTTTTGTTATTGTAAAAAATAAAAACCGTTGACAAGCAACGGTAATCATCAATATGGTGGAGCATAGCGGGATCGAACCGCTGACCTCCACGGTGCAAACGTGGCGCTCTCCCAGCTGAGCTAATGCCCCATATTTATTGTCTCCTTTTCAAGTCGACAAATAGATTATAACAAGCCATATTATAATTGTCAACAATTTTTATATTTTTTTTCTAAATATTCTTTCTCTGTATAATAAATGGTACCTTTTTTTATTAAATGCCGATATTCCCTTTGAAACTTATCTAAAGAATCAACAATTTTACTTTTATGAAAACAATAATGATTTAAATATCTCTCTAGCAAAAACTTCTCATAATAATAAGGAACCCTTTTTAATTCCCTAGACAATTTAATAAACAAAAAAACAATTAGAAATAAGATATTAAAAGAAAATGAAATAAAATAAAAATATGCAAAACAAAACAATATGAAGTATCCACAAAAAATAGTAGTATAAAATGCTGCTTTATAAGATGAAAAAAAATGAAAAAATAAACACAAAAACTTTCCCCCATCCAAAGGATAAATGGGAAGCAAATTAAAAAATAATATTCCAAAATGATACGTTGAAATTAAAGTTCGCTCATCAGGAAAAATATTAACAAGAAATAAACAAGCTAATATTTGAAATATTGGTCCAAAAATTAAAATAATAAATTCTTTAGTCAAAGAAATATTAAAAGGAGTAGAAAATTTAGAAATTCCTCCTAAAGGATAAATTAAAATTTTTAATACTTTTCCACCACAAAGATATGCCATCAAGAAATGCCCAAATTCATGAATGACAATCAAAAATGTAATAATAAAAAAAGGAAAAAAAGAAGCAGTAAATACTGCAAAAAAAGCTATTAAATAGAATAAAGGATGAATTTCTAAATAACTAAATATATTCTTTATAATTTAAATAACTCCCATCTTTTTGAAAAACTAAATACAATTTTTCATCTTGTGCTTCTCCCAATAGTTTTCCTTTTTCTACATAATCATATAATTTAATTCCATCTGTTGATATATTGGAATAATAGACATCTATACCATCTACCTGCTCAATAACAACAGTATTACCATAACCATCCTTTTCCCCCATAAAAATGACAATACCACTTTCTAAAACTGGAACCATATAATTTTCACTAACTTTAAGTTTAACTCCATCTAAATAAGAATTTGCTTTTTGGTAAGATAAGCTCTCCTGAAACACCTGTTTTTCATCTATTGCTAATTTATCTACAGACAAAATATTACCAAAATACTTTTCATAGACACTTTTAATTTTTGTAAACTTAAAATTAGTATCATATACTTGTTTTAAAATACCATTTTTTATTGAAGAATCACTCTTTACTAAAATCATCCCAATCAAAAAAATAATAACGGTAATAAGTGCCCTAGTAATAAAATTACGAACATTTTTCTTTAACACTAATTTCTTTTTTACTGTTTTTCTTGTATTCATACCCTAGTCTCCTCTACTAAAGAATATGAAAAAAGAAAAGTATTTATTCACTTTTCTTAAGAATTAATAGAAATTTTCTTATATTTATTAGGCAGCAACCAAATAATAAAATAAAGAATTTCCGCATAAATCAAATTAAGTACTAAGCTATGGCTAATTTTATATAATAAACGATAAAAGGTCATAGGAACCAACTGAAATAATAAAATAATAATAGCATTCATACACTCATAAGCAACAATAATGATGACAATAAATAATAACAAGCTAAGCCATGTAGAACGAATATACTTATATAGAAAAAAAACAAGTATCCCTATAATAGTAAATAAAATTGCATTATAAAACAACAAATTTGTATACATAAAATCATAACATATACCTATAGCAAAGCAACCAATAAAATAATATCGAAGTTTTTTAATAAAAAAAGGATAAACAATAACTAACGAAACAATCGTAAACATTGGTGTAAATAAAGATAAATCTCCAATCATATATGGTAAGAAATTAGAGAGAATTCCATCTAATAAGAAAGAACAAACCAAAATAATAATTGCCACAACCATACTATTCTTTCTCCTTTAATATTGTAACATAATGAATATTATTAAAATCTTGAGAAGTTTTTATATATAATGTTTTACTTAAGTCATACTTATCGCTTTTTATATCTTGTACTACACCTACATAAATTCCGCCTGGAAACATTCCTCCAAGCCCACTAGTAACAATAGTATCACCTTTTTTTACTGTACTCATTTTATCTACTCCTGTAACAGTAACACATTCAGTTTCATTATCATAACCATTTAAAATTGCATAACTATCACCATTACCAGTTTTAATTGTAACACTTACTTTATAATTAACATCATCACTTGTAATAAGCTTTATCTCACTAGAATGAGGATAAACACGGGAAATCTTTCCAATTAGTCCATTTTTAGTAACAACTGCCATATCTTTCTTTATCCCATCTTTAGAACCCTTATCAATCATAATCTGATTAAACCAATAATTCTTATTTCTAGATAAAATAGTTGCATTGATTGGGGTATATTCAGTCAATGTACGATTCAAATCCAGTACATCTTTTAGCTCTTGTATTTCCTCTTCTAAAGAAGTATTTACATTTTTTTGAATAAGATAACTTGCAGATTGATCTACACCTTTTTCGTCATTTAAAGCAGTAAAAGGATACATAACAATTTTATTAATAGACATAAAAACATCTTTAATAATACCTTCTCCCAAAAAATTAGAGCGACTCATATAAACTGACAATGAAATACCAAGGAAAGTAATAATGATAACAGCAATAATTACTATTTTTATGTTAACTTTGCTTCTTTTTTTAGTTTTGTACATAACATCATCCCATTCCAACTTATTATAATATAAATAAAATTGACCTGCAACTACAGATTTAAAATATTATGATGTTCAAAAAAACTATAATAAGAATCTTCGCCCACAATAATATGATCACGAATTGGAATTCCCTGAATATAACCCGTCTTAACTAAATGATCAGTCAACAAAACATCTTCTTTACTAGGAACTACAGAATTAGAAGGATGATTGTGAATACACACAATACTAGAAGCACTAAGACGATACGCTTCTTTAAAAACCTCCCTCGGATGAACAATACTACGGTTTACTGTACCCATAAATAACAACTTCCTTTCTAATAATTCTTGTTTATGATTAAAATAATAACAATAAAAATATTCCTGTTTTGCATTATTCATAAAATATTTAGCATCCTGCCAAATTTCTTTTGGTGTTTTTAAGCATACTAATGTATCACTTTTTCTTAAAAAAACACGTCTCCCAAGTTCAATAGCTGCTAAAATCTCCAACGCTTTAACTTCACCAATCCCTTTAATAGAAACGAAATCATAAAAACTGCAATCTTGGATTTTAGACAAAGGAAATTGTTGTAAAATTTCCATTGCCAGCTCATAAACATTCTTATTATGACACCCGTTTCTAAGTAAAATAGCTAACAACTGTGAATCAGATAAAAATGAAGCACCATAGTGAAGCAATCGTTCTCTAGGTTTATCATCTTCTGGTAATTCTTTAAACTTACAATGAATATAAATCACCTCTACTATATTATTAGCAAAATAATTTACATTCCCGTACCAATAATTTGTTCATAGTTAGCCATCACTACCTCCTCAACTGTCAAAATATCATCTTTTGAATCAGATTCTTTTACTAATAAATCAAACTGACTTACATTACTGGCAAACTCCTCATTATCAAGAGCGACAGACTTTATATAAATCTTATATCCCATATCTTCATAAATCTTTTTTATCTTATTAGCATTATCTTTATCCATTGTAATGCCAACATATACATAATACTTATTATCCTCTAAAACAGCCAATTTATTCGTAAGATCACCTACATTTTCTTGCATAATATCTTTAGATGAATATATTCCTTCTTGTAAGAAATAAAAAGTATTATTTTCTTGAAAAACAGAAATACTATCTGGAGCATTACGATATAAATAATTACCACATATTGCTCCTAAAAATACAAAAATTACAGCTAATAACATTGTCTTTTTCATTAAACCAATCACCACTTATAAGATAGCAAAATTCATTTGAAATTTTTGTCGAAAAAAAAGACATTTCCTCTTTTTACAAAAAAATGTCACTTCTTTTTAGTAAATTGATATGTATAACATTCTTCTTTAACTGGATCCAAATCATCAAAAGAATAACGAGAAAAATTAAGATCAAAACGTACACCATACGGAACAGTTTCCATAACTATGAAACCAGGAACCCCTTCTGCTTCTTTCTTCCTATGTATATCATCACTAAGTGTAGGTAATTTAATAAAGTCATCAGCAAATCGACTCTTATGTGCATGACCCGTAATAGCAAATGGAAATTCTACTAATCGGTATTGCAAACGAATCTTAGAATGATGTTCAAAAGAAATAGGATATCCAAAAACAGTAAAATAGGATTGTAAATATCCCAAAGGAAAAACATTTCGTTTTTCTGTAGATAGAATTTTTAATATATCAAAACCATGTTTCAAGTACTTAGTATCATGATTACCGCCAAGTACATACTGACGAATATGTTTATCTTCCGGATATACATCTAAAATATGATTAATCTGCTTTATAGGTGATTGATATTCTTTGTGAGAGTCAACCATACCAGCACCAATATCCCCACCATGAAATAAATAAAAAATCCCCTGATTACGACAAAAGTCTAAAACCACGGGAAAATATTCAGTATTCTCATACTTACTGGCAAAATGAGTATCAGAGACAAAAGCTACTTTTTGTCCTGTTAAATCTACCATACTATAAAATTTTAAATAAATAGATTTCAATTGTTCTCTTTGATTTAAATCAAATTCTTTTTTATATGTAAGCACTTCTTGGCGTAAAGCAGCTAATAACTCATACTTATTTAATTGATGCTCTACTAATACTTTATCAAAATCTTCACCAGCAATTAGTTGATCCAACACTTCTCTCATATAACCACTTCCTACTATAAGAATACTAAACCACATCAAAAAAAGCAATAGAAATTCTATTGCTTAATCTACTGTAATTGTGCTTGTAAAGATACTAACTTTTCTTGCTCTTCTTTTAACTTTTCACGATCCATATCTACTATATTCTTTGGTGCCTTATTTACATAATTTTCATTAGCTAAAAGCTTTTCACGTCTTTCAATAGATGCTTGTAACTTTTTAATTTCTTCTTCAATTTGTTCTTTATTAACTTCATTTTCAAAATAATATGTAATTTGAATAATAGTAGATTGATAAGAAATAGTTTGATAAGAAGAAACATCATCTGTATCCTTTAATATATTTTCATCTGTAATCTTTAATTGAGTACGATAAATATATTTTAAATTTTCTGGACATTCTAAAGAAACTTTAGAATCTTTCTTAATACCATTAGTTACCTTCAAATTACGGATTTCTGTTAAATCAGAAATTACTTTTTTAATATCAGAATAAGAATCTTCAAACACCTCTTCTGAATTATAAACTGGATAAGAACTAATCATAATAGATTCACTATCCCTAACTGGTAACATAGAATAAATCTCTTCTGTAACATAAGGCATAAATGGATGTAATAATTTTAAAATAGTAGTAAGAACATCCAACAATACACTCTTAGTAGTATCGTTCATCAAAGCCTTACTAAGTTCAATATAATTATCACAAAAATCTTCCCAAATAAATTGATACAAAGTATTACCTACATTATGGAAATCATAACTATCCATATTTTTAGTAACTTCTAAAATTAACTTATTCTTTGCTGTTAATATCCATTTATCTGCTTCACTCAAGTTATCAAAAGTAATTTTTTCTTTTGTTAAATCATCAATATTCATTAAAACATAACGAGATGCATTCCACAATTTATTAATAAAGTTCCAAGTAGATTTTACTTTTTCTTCATCATAACGTAAATCCGTTCCAGGAGCAGTATTCGTGGTTAAAAAGAAACGTAGGCTATCAGCACCATACTTGTCGATAACATCCATTGGATCAACACCGTTACCCAAAGACTTACTCATCTTACGACCTTCTTTATCACGAATAAGTCCATGAATAAGACAATCTTTAAACGGACGTTTATCAGTAAATTCTAATCCTTGGAAAGTCATACGATTTACCCAGAAAGGAATAATATCATAACCAGTAACTAATACGTTATTTGGATAATATCTCTTAAAATCAACAGTCTCTTCAGGCCAGCCTAAAGTTGAAAATGGCCATAAAGCTGATGAGAACCAAGTATCAAGAACATCTTCATCTTGTACCCAACCATCACCTTCTGGAGCAACAAGTCCAACATAAATTTCATCTCCACGATACCAAGCAGGAATTCTGTGTCCCCACCATAATTGTCTTGAAATACACCAATCGTAAGTAATTTCCATCCAGTGGTTCATTGTCTTCTCATAACGCTCAGGTACAAAATTAACTTTTGTATCTTTATTTTTTTGATTTTCCAAAACTCGATCAGCAAGAGGTCTCATCTTAACAAACCATTGCTTAGAAAGTGTTGGTTCAACGACAGCATCGCTTCTCTCACTATGCCCAACATTATGTACCATTTCTTCCACACGAATTAATAAATCTTTCTCTTTCAAGTCCTCTAATAACTTTTCACGACACTCTTCACGAGTCATCCCTTCATATCCAGGAGCATTCTCATTCATGGTAGCATCTAAATTCATAACAACAACTCTAGGTAAATTATGACGCATTCCTACTTCATAATCATTAGGATCATGTGCAGGTGTAATCTTAACAACACCAGTACCAAATTCCGGATCTGCATGCATATCACCAACAATAGGAATCTCCTTATTAACAATTGGCAAAATTACAGTCTTTCCAATCAAATGCTTATAACGTTCATCCTTTGGATTAACCGCAACAGCCGTATCACCAAATAAAGTTTCAGGACGAGTCGTTGCTACATCCAAATAATCATCTGTTCCAGCAATAAAATATTTAATATGATAAAAAGCACCTTTATCTTCTTTATAAATAACTTCCTCATTAGAAAGAGCGGTCATCTGAACTGGATCCCAGTTAATAATTCTTTCACCTCGATAAATTAGCCCTTTCTCATAAAGTTTAACAAATACATAGTTAACAGCATCATTAAGCCCCTTATCTAAAGTAAATCTCTCTTTGGTATAATCTAAACTTAAACCTAACTTAGCCCATTGATCTCTAATATTCCCACTATATTCACGAGTCCACTCCCAACAAGCATCTAAAAAATTTTCACGACCATATTCATATTTATCAATTCCACGCTCTTTTAATCTTTTTACAACCTTAACCTCCGTCGCAATAGCAGCGTGATCCATTCCAGGAAGCCATAAAGTATCATATCCTTGCATTCTCTTATAACGTATTAAAATATCCTGAAGCGTGGTATCCCAGGCATGGCCTAAATGAAGCTTACCAGTGACATTTGGAGGGGGTATTACAATACAATAAGGAGTCTTATCACTTTTACTATCCGATTTAAAATAGCCCTTACTCTTCCATTCTTCATATTTATTTTTTTCTACCTCTACATGATTATATTTTTTCTCTAACATAAATTTCCTCCTTTAATTATTCCAATTCTAATTCTATATTTTTAACATGATACTCACAATCTACAATATTCATATTTAATTCTTTAATAAATAAAGTAGCTCTAAAATCTTTTATTGAATTTTCTATCGCATCTTTTAATTCTTCACTAACATCTAAATCAAAAGCCTTAATCGGAGTTTTTAAAGAAACATTATTATTCGTTTTTTCCCCTCTAGCAATACTAATAATTTCAACAATTTGATTTCCTAATTCTACCTCGTTTTCAAAATGATAATTTAACTCTTTCATTTCTGTTAAATGAATAGATTTTTTCTCATGATACAGTTCTTGATAAATCTCCTCTGTAATAAAAGGAAAATAGATACTAAAATTCTGTAATAATTTATAAAGTAAAATATAAATTGTTTTTTGTCCAGAATACCTAGGCTTATCACCAAACTCTTCAGGGCGATACAATCTATGTTTTACGATTTCAACATAATTATCACAAAAGTTCCAGAAAAACTTCTCTAAATGATTCAATGCTAGTCCAACTTCATAATCATCAAGATATTTGAGAAATCCCTTCTCCATTTCTTGATACTTTCCTAAAATCCATCTATCAATATATTCAAAATCGTTAAATTCTTTATCCTTATAATCTTGAAGCTGCATTTCAATAAATTTAGAAACATTCCATATTTTATTAATTAATTTACGACCTCTTTGCAATGTTTCTTCACTATATGCAATATCTGTTCCTAATCGACCAGAACCAGCCCAATAACGTATAACATCTGCTGAATATTGATCAATAAGAGTTAAAGGATCCACCTTACTATTATCTTTACTTTTACTGATTTTCTCACCCTTAGCAGCCATAGCAAATCCAGAAATCATAACATTATCCCATGGCCTTTGTCCAAAGTGATAAAAACTTTTAACAATTGTATAAAAATCCCATGTTCTAATAATTTCTGAGGCATTTGTCCTTAAACTCATAGGCTTTAAAATATTTTCATAGTTATCTTTTTCACCATACCGCATATTAATTAATGGAGTTAACGATGATGTTGCCCAAGTATCCATAACATCTATTTCAGGAACAAACTCAGTACATCCGCATTTAGGACATTTATCTATCTTTGGTGAATCGACTAATGGATTAACTGGTAAATCTTCTTTTCTAGCGAATGATGGCTCTCCACACTCTTTACAATACCAAACTGGAAATGGAACACCAAAGTATCTTTGCCTTGATATGCACCAATCCCACATAATATTTTGAACCCATTCATTATATCTATTTTGCATATGAGCTGGATGCCATTTAATTTCATTTCCAATTTTCAAGAAATCTTCTTTATGATACATAGTATCAATAAACCATTGCTTCATAACAGCATATTCTACTTCACTACCACATCTTTCATGAGTTTGAACCTCATGCTCTAATTCTTCCATTTTTACAACAAATCCACCTGCTTGCAAATCTTCAATAATTTGTTTTCTAGCTTCTTTAATTTTTAATCCACCATAATTGGGAACACTATCTACTATTCTTCCATCATTTGTAAAAATATATTTTAATGGTAAATTATATTTTTTCCACCATTCAATATCTGTTTGATCTCCAAAAGTACAACACATTACTACTCCAGTACCTTTATCTATAGCAACTTTCTCGTCTGCCATAATTGGTACTTCTACGTCTATAACAGGAATATGTGCTGTCTTACCAATTAAAGATTGGTGTTTTTCATCATTAGGATTAACAAATACACATACAATAGCTGGTAATAATTCTGGCCGGGTTGTCGCAATAGTAAACTCTTCTCCATCTTCTACAGTTTTAAAATTAATATAATTGAATGTTGTTTTAATTGTTTTTGTTTCTAGTTCTGCTTGGGCAATAGAAGTTAAACATTCATTACACCATAATGCTGGTGATTCTTTATGATAACAATGTCCTTTAGCAATTAAATCTAAGAATGATGCTTGACTTATCTTAATCGTCAAAGGACTAACTGTTTTATAATGAATATCCCAATCAGTACTTATACCAACTTTACTAAATAATTCTTGAAATTCTTCTTCATATTTATCAGTTGTCTGATAACATAACTGGGAAAATTTTTCTCGACCAATTTCGTGGGCTTTTTTTCCCTGCTCTTTTTCTACAAGACGTTCACTAGGTAATCCATTATCATCAAAACCAAAAGGATAAAAAACATTATATCCTCTCAATCTTTTATATCTAGCAATCATCTCTGTTTGCGAATAAGAAAAAATATGTCCAATATGGATTTTACCATTTACTGTTGGCGGTGGTGTATCTATTGAAAATACTTCTCTACTATCTGAAATAAATTTATATATCTCATTATCATTCCAATACTTCAGCCATTTAGCTTCTTTTTCATACGCATTATATTTTTTATCTAACATTATAAATCCTCCTTATAAATCAAAGTAAAGTAAAAAGGAAGTTAGACTCGTACATAATCACCCTTAAATATAAATCTCATTAAATTCACCCCTTAACAAAAAAACGAGCCTCATCCAAAGGACGAAAACTCGTGGTACCACCTTATTTCATAGAATCGATATTCTACCTCAATGTCGTAACGTGACAAAACGGAATAACTTACTAAAATTCAGAAATCCTGCTCCATTGCTACCTTCAAAATAGATTGCTAGTTATTTTCACCAACCATAACCTCTCTAAAAGCTAAGCTATTTTTACTCCTCAACTTCATCGCATCTACTACATAGTATAAACTAATTTTTTCCTCTTGACAAGCTTAAAACATCAAATAAAAAAAATTAGCTCTCACTAATCTTTTCCACATCTGAATATTCTTTTCCCTTTAAATCCACAACAGCTTTTTTTATAGTTAAATTATGTGTAAGTTTTCCTGAATCAGGATCAGAGACTCCTTCACTCTTAACAATACGATTAATATTTTCCCTACCATCAATTACTTTTCCAAAAGCAGCATACTCTCCATCTAAACTTTCAGCGGTTCCTAACATAATAAAAAACTGACTTCCTGCAGAATCATAATCTTGACTACGAGCCATAGATACAACCCATTTAGTATGCTTTAAATTATTTTCAACTCCATTTGCACTAAATTCTCCCTTAATTGTATATCCAGGACCACCAGTTCCCATTCCATTAGGATCTCCTCCCTGTAGTACAAAACCAGGAACTAATCTATGAAATGTATTATTGTCATAGAAACCACTCTTAACTAAAGAAATAAAATTATTTGCTGTGTTAGGTGCAATCTCTGGATAAAGTTCTATAACAATAGAACCGTAACCTTCAATATACATAGCTACAACAGGATTCTTTGTGTCGTACTGTTTAAGCTCTGCCTCATTTCCTTTTTGATCAAATGAAATACCAAGCATATCCTCTTCAGCTCCACAGGCTGTCAAACCAATAGAACAAACAAAAATCAAAACTATTAAAAGTAACTTCTTCATACTATTTCTCCTTCTCTAAAATATCCCTAGCTGCAACAAGTCCTGTAGCTGCCGCAACAACAATATTTCCAGCTTTTCCAGCACCATCACCAATAAAATAAATATCTTCATCCTGTAATTTAAAACGATTATCCGTTTCTATCTCATTACTAAAAAATTTAATCTCAGGACCATAAAGCAAAGTTTCATCATTATTTACCCCAGGAATAATCTTATCGAGTTTCTCTAACCCTTCTAAAATATTAGTAATAATTCGATGAGGCAATACTAAAGCAAGATCGCCAGCCACACAATCTTTTAGTGTTGGTTCAACAAATCCTTGATTAATACGGTGCCAAGTGGAACGTCTTCCCCTTCTCAAATCTTTTAAAGATTGAATAATCGGCTTAGAATCACCCAAAACATTAGCAATTCTAGCAATAGATTCTCCATATAGCCTTGTATTAGTAACTGGTTCTGTTAAATGAACACGACTAATAAATGCAAAATTACTATTATTAGACTTAATATCTTTCAAAGAATGACCATTAACACAAATATAACCATAATAGTTTTCCTTTGCTACAAAGCCACCAGGATTGGTACAAAAAGTACGTATTTGATCACCATAAGTCTGTGTACGAATAAAAATAGTAGGATCATAAATAACATTCGTGATAGCTTCTAAAATTTCCTTTCGAACTTCCACTCTAACACCAATTTCAATACTCTGAGATAAATAAGGAATATGATATTTATCAGCTAATTCTTGGATCCATTTAGCACCTGTTCTACCAGGAGCAACAATAACTTTTTTAGCTAATAACTTCTTATTACCATAAATAACCTCATAACCATCTTTTACCTTAACAATATCAGAAACATCAGTATTTTCAAATAGTGAAACCCCGTGATTCTCTAAAAAGTCAGAAAAAGCATCAATATACTGAGGCAAATGATCACTCCCCAAATGTTTTTGACGAATCAATAGCAATCTCGCTCCTTGAATCGCAACCTTTCTTTTTATTTTTTCTGCCTCGTCTAAATTACTTGGAAAAACATCACTATCCATACCAAAACTCGTAAATATTTTCTCAGTATCATCAATTAGTTTGTTAGCTTCACTTTCACTCATATATTTAAACAAATCACTCTTACCAAGCTTTGGAATAAAATTTAACTTACCATCAGAAAAAGTACCTGCTCCACCATATCCAGATAAAATTCTGCAAGGATTACAATTTACACATTTAGTGTTATTTTTATTCATAGGACAAAATCTTGTTTTTACCCTAGGCCCCTTATCCATAAGAGCAATTTTTAATTTTTCATTTTTTGTAATAAGTTCGTAAGTAGCAAACAAACCAGCAGGACCAGCGCCTACAATTACAACATCATATTTCATATATATCACCCAGTTAATTATAACACAAATAAACCATATAAAATAAATGTAAATTAAAAATATTTTAAAAAGTACAACTCCACCTAATATTTAAAATATGATACAATAATTATGGTGATATGATGATAACAAGAACAGAGAGAAATGAAGAAATACAAAAAAAAATTATAAAAGAAGAAAATAGAGAAACAAGAAAAAAGATAGTTTTAACAAGTCTAAAAATTATCATAATCATTATTTTACTAAGTGTAACATTCTACTTATATACATCTTATGTTTCATCCAAAATAATAACAGTGAAAGAAGAAAGAATCATAAATGAGAAAATTCCTTCAAACTTTAATGGTTTAAAAATAATTCAAATATCAGATATTCACTATGGCTCTACCATATTTATAAAAGATATAAAAAAAATTGTTAATATGGTTAACCAGAGAACTCCTGATTTAGTAGTATTTACCGGAGATTTAATCAATAAAGACTATAAGCTAACTTCAAAAGAACAAGAAAACTTAATCAAAGAACTAAAAAAAATAAAATCGACTATAGGAAAGTATGCAATTATGGGAGAAGAAGATTCAAATGAATTTAATACAATCATGAATCAAAGTAACTTCACAATATTAAATAATAGCTACGATTTGATATATAAAGACAACAACACCCCTATATTACTAATTGGAATAAATAACAACAAAAACAACTTAGATATTAATAGTGCATATGATTATTTTAATCAACCAACGCATAATTCAAATATTTATACAATTACATTATTACATCAACCAGATACTGTAGACAAAATTTTAGAAGAATATCCAACTGATTTATTTTTAGCTGGACATTCACATAATGGACAAGTAAATCTTCCTTATATTGGTGGAGTTTTTCAAAAAAACGGAGCCAAAAAATACATAAATGAATTTTATCAATTGGAATCATCAAAACTATATATATCAAGTGGAATTGGAACTACAGGAAATGGATTCAGACTATTCTGTAGTCCGAGTATCAACTTTTTCAGACTATCATCCAATTAAGTTCTTTATCCATCGAAAGAAAGAAAATTGCTCTTTCTTTTTTTCTTGCTCGTAAATTGAAAGATTTCCAATTTTTTGATTATTCAAATAAATATCTACTACCCCTACTTTATCTGAAGATGAAGAATCAAAAAAATGAACCACCGTTCTTATATCATTAATCTCACTATCCGTTAAAGGATAATAAAAAGATTTTTTTAAATATACATTTTTATGAGAGAACTCTTTACTAACAACAAAGCTATCCTTATCAACAATTTTATACCTATGATATTTAGAAAACATATTCTCATACAAATTTTGATGATTACTATAAGAATCACCATCATTTAAACTAACTATAGTTAAATTAAGATTACCTTTAGAAGCAGTAGATACTAATGTTTTACCAGCGCTAGGCGTATAACCATTTTTACCGCCAGTACAATATTTATAATTATCTAACAAACGATTTCGATTATACCATAAATAAGTTTTTTTGCCAGTAGACACCTCGTATTTTTTAGTAGCTACTATCTTTCGATATATCTTATTAGAAAAGGCGTATTTAGAAAGTAAAGCCATATCATAAGCTGTAGAATAATTTTCTGTTACTTCATCCAAACCATGAGGATTTTTAAATACTGTATTTTTCATGCCAATTTCTCTTGCTTTAGAATTCATCATTTGTACAAACTTTGCTTCAGTACCTCCAATCTCTTTAGCAATAACAACAGCTGCATCATTTCCACTTCTAAGAAGAAGACCATAAATCAAATCTCTCATAGTCATCTTCTCACCTACTTCAACATAGATATTAGTACCATACATCGATAATACCTCTTCGCCAACAATAACTTTTTTATCTAAATCTCCATTCTCTATAGCCAAAATAGCTGTCATAATTTTAGTAATGGAAGCAATCAACCGCTGATGATTAGCATCATTTTCATATAAAACTCTACCACTATCCAAATCCATTACGATACTAGATTTAGATGAATCAGCAACAGCAGAAATTGGAAAAATTAGAAAAAGCATTAAAAATATATAAAAAAGTTTCTTCTTCAAGAAAATCACCTGTTAAAATATATGTAAAAATCAAGTCAATTATATCCAAGAAATTATACTTAAGTCTTACACCGTATTATTGCACAAGAAAAAAGAATATGATAAAATGAACTACATACAAAAGGAGGAGGAAAAAACATGTCAAATGACAAAAAATTTGTAGAATCTATTACATCACGTGACCAAGACTTTGCTCAATGGTATACTGATGTAGTTAGAGAAGCAAAACTTTGCGACTATTCAAGTGTAAAAGGATGCTTAAATTATCTACCGAATGGTTATGCAATCTGGGAAAATATACAAGCAAATCTAGATAAAAGATTTAAAGAAACAGGAGTAGAAAATGTATATTTGCCCGTCTTAATTCCAGAAAGTTTACTTCAAAAAGAAAGTGACCATATCGAAGGATTTGCACCCGAAGTTGCTTGGGTAACACATGGTGGTCTTGAGAAACTAGAAGAAAGATTCTGTATTAGACCGACATCTGAGACATTATTCTGCGATCATTGGCAAAAAACAGTAAAATCATACCGTGATTTACCAAAGATATGGAATCAATGGAATTCTGTACTACGATGGGAAAAAACAACAAGACCGTTCCTTCGCTCACGAGAATTCTTATGGCAAGAAGGTCATACCCTTCATGCTACTCCCGAAGAAGCAAAAGAAAGAACACAATTAATGCTTGACATCTATTATGATTTCGTAACAAAAGACTTAGCTATCCCATTAATAAAAGGAAGAAAAACAGAAAGTGAAAAATTTGCGGGAGCTGAAGCAACTTATACTATAGAGGCCATGATGCACGATGGAAAAGCCCTACAATCCGGAACAAGCCATTATTTTGGTAATGGATTCCCTGATGCCTTTAACATAAAATACCTAGATAAAAACAATCAATTACACAGTGCCTACGAAACATCATGGGGGCTTTCAACTAGAATTATAGGAGCAATAATCATGGTACATGGAGACGATTCAGGATTAGTTTTACCACCAAGAATTGCCCCAACTCAAACTATGATTATTCCTATAGCCCAACACAAAGAAGGCGTTCTAGAAAAAGCTAATACTTTATTAAAAGAACTACAAGAAAAAGGAATTAGAATAAAATTAGACGATTCTGATAAAACACCGGGATATAAATTTGCTGAGCAAGAAATGTTAGGTATTCCAACAAGAATAGAAATAGGACCAAAAGATATGGAAAAAAATCAAGCAATTATTGTAAGAAGAGATACAGGAGAAAAAATTATAGTATCACTTGACGAAATAAACATGAAATTACCAGAAATTTTAAAAACAATACAACAAGATATGTACAAAAAAGCTGAAACATTTTTAAATTCACATATTAAAAGTGCTACTACAATGAATGAAATGATAGAGACATTTAATAAAGAAAGATGTTTCATAAAAGCAATGTGGTGTGGCAGTGAAGAATGTGAAGATCAGATTAAAGCCGACACAGGAGGAGCTGGATCAAGGTGTATACCTTTTAATGAAGAAAAGTTATCAGATAAATGTATATGTTGTGGTAAAGAAGCAAAACATATGGTAATTTGGGGAAAATCATATTAATGGTTTTCTTTTTTTTATGAGAAAATATAAAAAGGATAAAATATTGCTAATAATAGTAATGAAAGGAGGTTAAAAAATGAATGAAAATTTTTATACCTTAAACGAAGAATTTAAAAGAATACATAACTTGGGATGGATAAAATCAAAATCACATGGAAGTGGGAATGTAGGAATTACTTTTGAATACTTGTTAGGAAAAGAAAGAGAAAATTTTCCAATTGCAGACTATAACGGAATAGAAATTAAAACAAACATAGAAAATTTTAGTAGACAATATATTACGCTATTTAGCGCAGCACCTGATGGAAAATATATTTTTCAAACGCAAATTTTAAAAGAAAAATATGGTAAAAACGATTTAAATTCGCAAAACAATAAAACTTTCTATGCACGAATAGTAGCAAATAAGTTAACACTTATTAATAATTACTATATGAAAATAGAACTGAATTACAATACTAACAAACTAATTTTAAAAATATTTAATGCTAAACTAAAATTAATTGATGAAGACTGTTTTTGGGATTTTACAACACTAAAAGAAAATGAAATATTTAGCATACATAATCGCAGAAAAGAAATATACAAAAACAGGAGTATATTTTTACTATAAAGACATTTCATTTTATAAAATTAACGATTTTGAAAATTTTCTAAAATTAATATCCAATGGAACTATAAAAATATGCTTTAAAGTTGGAATCTATAAAAAAGGACCTAAGATAGGAAAAACATATGACCATGGCACTGGTTTTGAAATAAATAAAAAAGATATATTAAAACTATATAAACAAATAGCAATACAAAACAGGGGCCAAGGGGAAAGCACAAAAAAACGTTGATAAAATCAACGTTAAAATCAAATGGTCGGGAAGACAGGATTTGAACCTGCAACCCCTTGGTCCCAAACCAAGTGCTCTACCAAGTTGAGCCACTTCCCGATATGGTGCGCTCGAAGGGATTCGAACCCCTGACCTTTTGGTTCGTAGCCAAACACTCTATCCAACTGAGCTACGAGCGCATGTCACGTACCAAATTTATATGAATTTTAAATACTAACAAAATGGTGGCTCCAGCGGGAATCGAACCAGCGACACAGGGATTTTCAGTCCCTTGCTCTACCGACTGAGCTATGAAGCCAAATGGCGGTCTCAACGGGACTCGAACCCGCGATCTTCTGCGTGACAGGCAGACGTGTTAACCAGCTGCACCATGAGACCAAATGGTTGCGGGAGAAGGATTTGAACCTCCGACCTCAGGGTTATGAGCCCTGCGAGCTACCGAACTGCTCCATCCCGCGATATAATGGCGGAGGAAAAGGGATTCGAACCCCTGCGCCGCTCGCACGACCTCCCGGTTTTCAAGACCGGTCCCTTCAACCAGACTTGGGTATTCCTCCAAACGTCTATTTTCAGACGACAAAATGATTATAACACAACAATTCAAAAAGTGTCAACCATTATTTTAAATAATAATATATTTTATAAAAAAACTCATCAACTATTAAAGTAATGAGTAATTTTCTAATGGTGCCTAAGGCCGGACTTGAACCGGCACGAGGGTTGAATCTCGCAGGATTTTAAGTCCTGTGCGTCTACCAATTCCGCCACTCAGGCATGGTGATCTGTATGAGATTCGAACTCATGACCCTTTGATTAAAAGTCAAATGCTCTACCGACTGAGCTAACAGATCAACTATAATGGCTGCCTCGGTTAGATTCGAACTAACGCATGTCAGAGTCAAAGTCTGATGCCTTACCACTTGGCTACGAGGCAATACAGTGGTGGAGAGGAATGGATTCGAACCATTGAACCCGAAGGAACAGATTTACAGTCTGTCGCGTTTAGCCTCTTCGCTACCTCTCCAAAAAAAATGGTGCCGAAACCAGGACTTGAACCCGGAACCTACTGATTACAAGTCAGTTGCTCTACCAATTGAGCTATTTCGGCATGGTGGGCGATATAGGACTCGAACCTGTGACCCCCTGCTTGTAAGGCAGGTGCTCTAACCAACTGAGCTAATCGCCCAAAAATGTCAGTTGACAGTACTAAATATACCAACAATTTAAATGTTTGTCAATACTATCAACTAATTTTTTTAATTTTTTTGTATCTCTAATAAAATTTCACGTTTTTTATTTAAAATCCATGTAGGTAAAGCCTCTTGTAAACTACTAAAACCGCTGGTAGTCTCAACAATTTTTTTCCTCTTCTTTTTAGAAAATTTATAATCAATATTTTTAATGCTTAACTTTAAGTGATATGATTCTAAATCACTATCATCAATAATTAGAGCTCGGATGGTCTCACCTACATAAACATAGTCCGCTGGATTTTTTACAAAAAAATCGGAAATTTCAGAAATATGGATAAGTCCACTATAATACTCATCCAAGCTAACAAAAATACCGTATTTTTCAATACCTGTAACACATCCCGTTACAATTTCTCCTTTTTTATATTGATTCATTAAAACACTTCCTAATAATTAGTATAACATCAAAACCTCACATTAACAAGAATAAGCAAAATAATTGACGTACAAGAAAAAAAGTGTATACTATAAATAGGTGATTATATGAAAGAAAACATAGAACAAAAAATCAAAAATACTATTGAAAAAATCAGACCATTTTTAATTAATGATGGCGGGGATATAGAATTCATTAAATATGAGGAAAATATAGTATACATTAAATTAAAAGGAGCCTGTGAAAGCTGTCCAATGATGGATATTACTATAAAAGATGGAATTGAACAATTATTAATTAATGAAATTTCTGAAATAAAAGAAGTGAGGAATATATCATAGTATTTCTCATTTTTTTATCCAATCAATCTGAGGAATTTTAACAAAAAGAAAAATACATTGACATAATTGACGTAAAAATAAATAATACTTATCAACAGAAAAAATAATTTTAGTAAGATCTTCTTCGGACCCCTTATTGCTTATAATACAATCATACACATCAAAATAATAAGATGGAAATAACAATCTAGAAAACAATAAAATATAATCATTATAGCTAAAATGCAAAGCTTCAAAGAGAGAAATAAAAGAAAAATCCTGATAATTATCTGAAAAAAACAAAAATTTAATATATTCAGCAACATCTCTCGCATAATAATCAACAGTAATATTTAATGGATTCAAATAATTACAATAAGAAATACGCTCATGACACAAAAACAAATCAAAAGATTCACAAGAATGAATATTATAAGAGAAATATGAAATTGCATTTTCAGCCAATCCAATATAATAATTAAAGCTTTCCAAAATCAAAGGATATATATCAGAAATATGCTTGAATTGATATTCATAATAATCTACTTTCTTAATCCATAAATAATTCCAGGCATAAGAAAAATCAACACGAAGTATTTTAGATACATTGATAGGATGCAGAAGATCATTTAAAATATTATATTGCTCATCAAGATGCAATAATAAAATATACCAATCATTAGAAATTCGAGTGAATGCCTCACCATAAATATTAAAAACTATTTGATATCCTTTAGTATAATTAAGTTTTTGTAATATATCGATTACTCTCTTACTTTTTTCAATATTTTCCACTAATTCCAAAGAAAAAACTTTATTATCTGATTTAAAATAATAGGAATCTCTCTTTTCAAAATTTTCAATTTCTAATAAATTATAATAATACATTATATTATCTTTCATAATTAAAACATATGAAAGAAACTAAAAAAAAAGAATAGATTAACTATTCTTTTTAAGCAGCACGAGAATAAGTCTTAGCATTATCGCTTACTTGACTATTAGGAACAACAGCAAGTACACTATTAAATTGCTCAATATGTGCTTCGTTCCTATCTGCTGCAGCTTCTATTTTACGAGCTTCTTGAATTTGCTGTTCTGTCATTACTCTAAGTTCTTGCTCTTTTTTCATATTATTTTCAATATCAGCTTCTATTTCATTTAAATAAGCATAAGCTTTTTCTTTTACTTCTTCTAAAGCTTCACTTGAAACATCATATCGTTGTGCTGCAGTTTTCAAAACTTCAACACTAGATTGGAATTCCTTCTCAGCATCCACTTTTTTACTATGACTAGCCTCTTGATCCTGTAAACGTTTTTCAACTTTTGCCAAAAGTTCTTCAAAATCAGTATCATCTTCTGAAGATATTTGAATCTTTTTAAGTTCAGAAATAGAGGTATCATCTACTTTCACATCATTAGCCTGTTCTGGAACTTCTGAAGTCAAATCTAAATCATTAAATAAAAATTTATCTTTACGCTCTGGAACTACAATTGGAACCTCTCTGTTAATGACAACGTCATCATCACGAGATTCAGAATTTGAAACAGTAGTATCAGATTGAAACAATCCATTACCAGAAATCATATTCGTCGGTAATTTACTATCAATTTGATATTTCTTTACTTTTGCCTTAGTATAAGAAGCTTTCTTCACAACACTATTTTCTTGTTTTTCAGATATCTCTGAAGGTGCAGAATCAAAAGCCACATCTACAGTACTCTTCATTTTTTCAGAATCTAAATTCTTGTCATTAACATTATCAATCGAAATAGATGTATCTTTCTCATCTTGAGAAGCCATACTACTAGAATGAGAAATTTCTTCAAAAGCAACAGCATCATTTTTTTGAGTAGTAGCAGTATGTTTAATTACTCTATTATACATAACGTCAGTTAAACGGATTAATCTACTACTCAAACTATTTATAGGTTGACTGGTATAATAATTACTGCTCTCTAAATTAATATTTTCTAAAACAGAAGCAATTGCATGATTATCTACAGTTTCTTTATCATCAGTATGATGCTCATTCTTTTGATTAGCTTGATCCAAATAAACTCGAGGAAAAGAAATTACTTTGCTAGTAGAAGTTTGCTTAGACTCAGAATTCTCACTTTGATCCAAATAAACTCGAGGAAAAGAAATTACTCTATTAGTAGAACTTTCTTTAGACTCAGAATTTTTACTTTGTTCTAAATAAGCCCGAGGAAAAGAAATTATTCTATCATTAGAACTTTTTTCAGAATCAGATAATGAACGCACTTTAGCACGAACGTTACCATTAGAAGTATTACTCAATTTAATCCTCTTAGGAACATTTACAGCCTTCCCATAATTAGTAAACTCGAAAGTTGATTTTAAAACAACATTATCCATTTCAAATCCCTCCTACTATTCGCTTTTAGCAAGTTCTCTTAAAACATCTTTAATACGATTCCATTCCTCTTCACTTTCAACACCTAAAAGTCTAGTTTCACCATTAGAACGATCAACGTTAGAAACATATACTGTAATATTATTGTCTTCATCACGTTCATTTTTAGTATAAATTACATACTCTTTTTTATTATCCTTAAATTCAAAAGCGAAGACAACTTCTACTTCCTCACTCAAGCCGTCATCTGAAACTATTTTCATCATTTTATTTTCATTCATAATAAACAAGTCCTCCCTTTATTATCCATATAATATAATTATATCGTATTTTAAATAAAATACAACTATTTTTTATGAACTTTTTTTAATAAGAAGGTTTTTGATCCGTAATTACAATATTCTTTTATGTATGTTTTTAAAAATTGAATATCATTATATTTTTTTACATTTTTATTTGTAGATTCATAAAATCCTTTTAATCGAACTTTATCACCAGCAAAATCACCAAAAACATAATCAAAGCTATCAAAATAATCTGTAAAATAATCTTTTAATTTCTCATAATTAAAACAATTATCATCGGACACCAATTCATAAAGATGACCACGAATTTCATATTTTGCCATTATATCACCTCAAAACAATTATAACATACATATTATTGAATCATAGAAGAAAAAGTTTCTAGCGAATTTTTATCAATAATTCCACCATAATAATTAGGAACTACCCCAGAGATAACTTTAATGCTTAATGGTGCTTCTACTTTAATAGCAACAATATCAGAAGACTTAGGTAAAGAAATTTTTTCCTTGATTTCTACTTCAACATATACTTCCAAAAGAAGATTGTTAATTCCATAACTTGTAACTTTCGTCTTTAAATGACTACTAACCTGCCCTAGAAAAGACATTCTTAACGGAATAACAGGTCCCAAATTAGCTACAAATCCATTTCCTGTCAACGCCCCCAAAGGAACTTCACATACAATTCCAGAATCAATAAATTGATAATTTATTCCAGATAAAGATGAAGACAAAAAAAACTCATCAATATTTCCCTCTTCTAAATCATAAAGCCTAGAATAAATAATCTGGTTAATATCTTTCAATAATGAATTAACTTTCTTTGTGTTATAATCAATCATTTCCACTTCGTTTTTGTCATTTCTAGTAATCGAAAATAAAGATTCACTAATTTCTTTAGTTAATATATCATTTATAGCGGAATCAACAACATTAGATGTAACCCGTTCGACTTCTCCACTAAAATAATTAACTAAAATAGGATTGACTCGATTCCCTAATAAAAAAAGAAAAAGCAATGATACAAAAACAGCAAGTAAAAAAGAAATTACCATTTTTTTCCAAATACTCATTTTTTATTTATATTAACTAAAATAACATCTTCTCCTATTTTAGTAATATCTTTCCACAAAATTTTAGTATCATTGCCTCTATTAAAATTAAACAAAGATTTACCAGACTCAATAATTAATGATTCGATATGTCCATCCATCATAACATTAACATCTATGATATTACCCACATTCTTACCATCTCCGACGGATACAATTGTCTTATTTTGAAGCTCTGATAACAGCATATGTAAATCACCTAATAAAATATATGCATACTACCGTAAAACTTTCTTTAATTGTTTAATAGCACCTTTCTCAATTCTTGAAACTTGAGCTTGACTAATTTGCAATTGCTCTGCAATCTCCATCTGAGTTTTTCCTACAACAAAGCGTTCATCTAAAATAAATTGTTCTCGTTCTTCAAGAGCATTAATCGCCTCATCTAAAGCAACTTTCATAGAAATTCTGTTACTGTTTGTTTGCTTATCTTCAATCTGATCAGCTAAATAAATTGTATCACCACCATCAGAATAAATTGGTTCAAACATACTAACGGGTTCTCTTAAAGAATCCAATGCCTGAATAATATCAAATAAATCTACACCTAATTCTTGAGCAACATCCTCAAGCTGCGCCTCCTGTCCAGTTTTATTATAAAACTCTTCCTTATATTTCAAGGTCTTATATGCAATGTCACGAAGAGAACGACTAACACGAATACTATTATTATCTCTTAGATATCTCCTAATTTCTCCCAAAATCATAGGAACAGCATAAGTTGAAAACCTAACTTCATGAGACAAATCAAAATTATCAATTGCCTTCAATAACCCCACACACCCAATTTGAAACAAATCATCCATATTTTCAACACGATAATGAAATCTTTTTAAAATCGATAAAACTAATTTTAAATTTCCTTCCACTAACTGCGTTCTTGCACTATCATCACCTTTTTTTAGTTTTGTAAATAGTTGGTTCATTTTTTCGTTATCAAGAACAGGAAGATTACTAGTATCTATACCACTAATTTCTACTTTATATTTTGCCATAAAAAAGCTCCTTTCATTTCTCTTGTGAGAAAAAAAGAGCTATTTTATTCAATTATATTTTTGACTTTACTTTTTGATGAATTTCTTTAATTGCTGTACTCTTCCATTCATCATCAAAAGGGCGAGCATAATATATCGTTTTTGGATAATTATCTACTACATGTGCATATTCACAAGTAATCTCTTGAGAACTTTTATCTCTAGTATAACCCAACCCTAAAAAAGAATCATGGCTTTCTGAAAAAAGAACAACATCATTTTTTTGTTCACTCCAAGTATTTGTAAGAACATCCAAGTAATCCGTATACATAGAAATCAGCTTTTCATCAGCAAAAATAACCTCTCCATAATTATAAAGGTTATCTGCATTCAAACTCCCTAAAACCCTAGGAAAAAAATTACAGCCTTCTTGAGGGGTAGGAATGCTTTTAGCAGAATCAAAGCGAAATCCATCTGCACCACACATAATTAATTCATTTAAAAATTGAATAATATAATCTTGCAATTCTAAGTTAGTCAAATCAAAAGTAGGCAAGCCAGCACAATAATGAACAACTTGAAATCTATCATCCCAATCTTCAATAAATTTAGCATCTCGCCAAAACTTCGGATTTCCAGTTAAACTATTATCCACTCTTTCATGTGGTATTAAAGTACCATCAACTGCACCGGCAACATGAGTACATACAACATCCGGAAAAACCAACAAACCCTCCCCATGTAAAACATCGCATAAATGTATAAAGTCTTTTTTCGACCCATACTGATTACCAATCGATAAAGCACATGGTTGATAAGAAAGCCACCAATGTTCATACCCTTCCTCTTTTAATGGCTGTAATGGACCGACCTGAACAGCTTGAAATCCTTGCTCACGAATCATAGGAGCTACTTCACAAATACTATTCAATTGCCAATTCAAACACTGTAAAATTCGCATTGTCTTTGGACTTTCAACTACTTCCTTCATTTACCTATCTCCATATCTTATATCCTACGATATATTATTAATATATCATAAAAATGAAAAAAGGATAATTATTTATCATAATTATCCAAAAAAGAAAATTTAGTTCCATTCTTTTTTATACCTAAAACAGTTTCAACATTAACATTCTCAGAAGACTTAAAAATATTAGCACCGATATTAGGATTCTTACTTTCCAATTGATAAATAAGTTGTTTCATTTCCAAACGTTTAGAATCTAATTTTGAAGAATCCGTAAATTTACAAGCACAATTAATAAAACTCAATTCGTTATATTTTGCCCATTGAACAATAGCATTTTCTCGTATCAAATACAAAGGTCTTATTAATTGCATCGCATCAAAATTAGTACTCCATAATTTAGGAGGCATACTCTTATACTCTCCACCATAAAAAATAGACAATAAAATAGTTTCAATAACATCATCAAAATGGTGCCCAAGAGCAATTTTATTACAGCCAAGTTCCTGAGCACGTGCGTATAAAAATCCCCGTCTCATTCGAGCACATAAATAACAAGGAGAAGAATCTTGATTGTCAACCACTTCAAAGATATTAGAATCAAATATTTTAATATCAATACCTAAAATTTCAGCATTTTTTAATATCTGTTGATATATATCAGAACGATATCCAGGATTCATAACAATATAATGAATATCAAAATGTACTTTTCCATGTTTCCTTAATTCCTCCATACATTTCGCTAACAACATAGAATCCTTACCACCAGAAATACAAACAGCAATTTTATCCCCTTCTTGAATTAATTGATAATCTCTAACTGCCTTAGTAAAAGGTCTCCAAATATTTTTACGAAATTTTGTAATTATACTACGCTCAATCTCTTCTTTTTTTGTCAACATTTGAAATCTCCTCGCTAACAAATAATAAACATACAAATTATACCGCAACAAAAAAAGAAAAGCAAATTATACTAATTCGCTTTATTTTCTTTCTAAATAATCCGGTCCCTTATGACCATCATCAGACGGCTCTGCAAACAATAAACCTCTATAATTTTGCTGGCGTAATGCCTCATAAATAACAATGGCTACACTATTAGAAACATTTAAAGCTCTAACACCATCAGTCATAGGAATACGCATACAATGCTCCAAATCTTTTTGCAATATCTCTTTAGGAATACCAGTTGATTCTTTCCCAAAAATAAAGTATAAATTTTCTCCATCCAAATTACTATAATCAAAACTACTATGAGGTTTATTGCCATATCTTGTAAAATAGTAATATATTCCAGCATTTTTAGATACAAAATCATCAAAATTTTCATACACAGCATAATCGAGTTTATCTAAATAATTAACCCCCGCTCTTTTTAAATGTACATCATCTAATACAAATCCTAACGGTTTAATTAAATGTAATTTAGCTCCAGTAGCAACACAAGTCCGCATGATATTCCCTGTATTTTGGGGAATCTCTGGTTCAAATAATACTATATTATTCATAACTTCACTCCTAACGAAAAGGAAGATTACTCTCCCTCTTTTTTTATTTTATTTAATTTAATAAATTGTTCTGTTTCAGAAATTGTAAGTCTTTCACCCTTCTCTGGTTGCAAAATACTACTAATATCACCATCTTCAAAAACAATGAAGGCTGGGTAATTCTTCTTCAAAGAAACTTTATAAGGATATTGGGCATTAAAAGTATCTACAAATTCATTTTGATCAACATTACTCAAATTAACATAAATAATTGTACTTTGTAACTCATCTTTTTCAACTAGTTTTTTCAAATCCTTCTCATAATCCCTACATGCTTCACTAGCAGCAGTACACATGTAAAAAACTGTAGTAGGATTTTCCATAACATAATGTTCTATCTCTTCTGGTTGAATTTCAAAAAGAGTATCTCGAATCACAGGAATTTCTCTTTGATGTGCATCATAAACATGATATAAATTACATAAATATAAAACTAGTGCAATAATAGCAATAAATAAAACTACTAAAATGATATAATTTTTAGTCGGAATTTTTCTTTCCTTCTCCTCTTTTTTATCCACTATTTATCACTTCCTATCTAAAACTATTTTATCATAAAAAGAACAATTTTAATACTAGAAAATAAATTATTGATTATTTTTTACAATATTTATAATTTCATCTTTAGTTTCCATAAAAAATTGGTATCGAAGGGAAACTGCATCCTTTAAAGATAGGAACTCAGAAAGATTAAATGAAACATAATTTAAAAGAATCGTACGATTATCTCTATAGTAAACAGGAAATTTTCTACCACGTAAATCCCTTAAAGAATAATGATAAACATTCTCCTTTAAATTTAAAATATTTCCCTTTATAACCATGTCTTCAACCAATCCATAACTAATCACTTCAACATTAGGCTTACATCCAAATGCTTGCTCAAATCTATTAATAAAATCTATAATTTCTAAACTAGATAATTCAACAGAAAGTGTAAGCTTAGAAAGACCAAGTTGATATAGATAATAAGCAGTATAAATATTGTAAATATTTAAGGTATAATCTCCAATTAAACCATCATAATTAGAAAAATTACATATCTCTCTTACTAAACTTCTAGGTCTTAACTCACCTTCAATTTGTAATAAAGTACGTGGTAATGAATAATAAACATTATCATGAATCTGATTTTGTTTAAATAAGGATAAGTTCGGAGTATAAATCCTGTGAAAACCCAATTTTAAGCAAGCTTCCATTTGCTCTTCATTATAAACAAGTGCAGTCTTATCATTATCACAATGCAAAGATAATTTAGAAAAAGTAACATTAGAAATAATAGGCTGATATCTTGGCATTACCCTTAATGCTAACAACTGCTGAATTAAACTACGACGAAGTTCATTAATCTCACGTAAAGGAATAAAAACATTAGAATCTTTTTCTATAACGGTAGCTTTACTTACAAAAGGTGTACCACCTAATTTTTCCAACTGTGTTCTAATACGAATATCGCTTACTGGAGAAGTTATTGACTCTTGCACAATGCTACCAGAAACTTGTACTTTTCTAATGCCATCGCTAACTTCCACAATAAATGGCTGACCAATCCTTGCTTTAGCTAAAAAAGTAATCGGGATACTACGTGATGGTAATATTTTCATATCCTGCATTAACAAAAAATCCAATGTTTTAGAAACATTTTCTGCTTTTTCTAATCCTACTTTATTATCGATACTACAAACATTTCCCTGAGTAACACTAGAAACCAACATTCCATTATCATCATACAAATAATTAACAATAAGACCCTTTCCGCTTTCTAGGAAGCGAATACCATCACCTTGATGTAAATCTTTATTCAATTGAATTCGTATTTTTTGAGCATTAACTTCAATGACTTTACCAATAGGAAGGCCAATATGATTAGGACTAACCGTATTCATCAATTCTTCTACACTACAATGAAAAAGATGCCCAGAAGTAAATTCACGATTAAAAATCGTCTTTAATTTTTCATTTTCCAAATCTAAGCCATTAATATCACCATTAGAATCTATCAAATGACGATACATTCTAGTAATAAAGCCAACATACTCAGGGCTTTTCATTCTTCCCTCTATTTTAAAACTATAAATATCACTATTCAAAAGCTCTTCGATATGATAACTTGTATTTAACTCTTTCGTACTTAATAAATAAGAAGTATCAATTAATTTTTGCTCATCATAAAACAACTGATAAGGTAATCTACAAGATCCCGCACACTCTCCACGATTTCCACTCCTGCCTCCTATCATAGAACTCATAAGGCAACAACCAGAATAAGAAATACACAATGCTCCATGAATAAAGACTTCTTTTTCAATAGGAACTGTAATATTTTCAATTTCTTCCAAAGATAATTCACGCGAAAAAACAACACGTTTTACTCCCATATCATAAAATAATTTAACAATATCATAAGATGAGTTATTACATTGAGTAGAAGCATGGACTTCTAAATTCGGATAGTGTTGTAAAACATAAGATATCATACCAAAATCCTGCATAATAACAGCATCTACACCCTGTTTATATAAAAATTCGATTTGACCTAAGAAATATGGAACTTCAGAGTCTTTTACTAAAGTATTCATGGTCACATAAAATTTAACATCATATAAATGGCATAACCTAATAGCTTCAACAATTTCTTCATTAGTAAAATTTTTAGCGAATTTTCTTGCTCCAAAGTTTTGACATCCGCCATAAACAGCATCCGCACCATTAGCAATAGCTTGCTTTAAACATTCCATATCACCAACTGGAACTAAAAGTTCGTGTTTTTTCATAACATCACCTTTAACATTATATCATAAAAACAATCTTTTTCGACATATACTAAAATATGAACAACATCCCAATAAAAAGCAAAGAAACATTTCAAATATGGATTGTAATTAGTATTTGTCTAACAATTTCTTTAATAAAATATGGAAAAGAGCTGGAAAGAGAACAATACTACAATAAAGCAAAAGCAACAAAAAAACTAGGATGGACAATTACTTTTGTAGTATTACTATGTATCTATATTACGGAAAAAACAATAATAATCACAGAAGAAAGAAGATTAATAAATAGTATGATAATATTTGCAGGAACTTTTTCATATCTTTATTTTCTAGCTCAAAACAATGAGCTATAAAAAAATAATAAGATAGCTAATCAATTTATAATATCCTAGAACACACATAATTCCAAAAAAAAAACAACCTTAGGTTGTTTCTTTTATTCATAATTGTCTGCTTTAACTTCCATAAAACTTTGAGGATGAGCACAAACAGGACAAACAGCAAGAGCTTCTTTACCAGTATAAACATAACCACAGTTACGGCATACCCAAATTTTGTCTCCATCCTTCTTAAATACTCTGTCATCCTTAATATTATGAAGTAATGTTAAGTATCTCTTTTCATGCTCTTTCTCAATTTCTCCAACCTTCTCAAAAAGCATAGCAAGTCTTGTAAATCCTTCTTCTCTTGCAGTTTCAGCAAAGTTCTTATACATATCTGTCCATTCATAGTTTTCACCAGCTGCAGCATCTTCTAAGTTAGTTGCTGTATCAGGAATATCTCCACCATGTAATTCTTTAAACCATAATTTAGCATGTTCTTTTTCGTTATTAGCAGTTTCTTCAAATATAGCAGCTAATTGCTCATATCCATCTTTGCGAGCTTTACTAGCATAATAAGTATATTTATTTCTAGCTTGACTTTCACCTGCAAAAGCAGTCATTAAATTTTGTTCAGTTTTACTTCCTTTTAATTCCATCCAAATACCTTCTTTCTTATAAATTATATTAAAGAATTCACTTTAATACTTATCATCTGTAGCATACCACAAATGTCAAAGTATCGCAATAATTCTACATAATTATTAATCAAAAGCATTATTTACATTGATCACAAATACCATCAAAAAGAACACATGCATTTTTTATATCAAAAGCCGTCTCTTTTCTAGCTTCTCGAATTAAATCTGTTGTATTAACATCATACAAATCAAACAATCTATGACAAATATTGCACATAAAATGAGAATGATTAGAACAATCCCCATCATAATGATCGATCCCATCCTTAGTTAATACTTTGCGAACCTTCCCTTCTTCTACTAATTTAGACACGTTACGATAAACTGTAGCTTGACCTATAGAAGAATCTTTCTTTTGAATTATTTCATACAGCTCCAAAATCGTAGGATGAGTTCGCAATTCACATAAAGTTTGAAAAACAATTTCTTTTTGTCTAGTATTTCGTGTATTCATAAGTCTTCCTTATTGATAATAATTATCAATAACATTATAGTAAATCCCAAAAGATATGTCAATCAAAAATAACAAAAAAGAAAAGAAATCATAAACTATATTAGGTGATAACTATGAAAACAAAACACAATCTATTCTGCAGATGTAATTACTGCAAACAAAAAAGAAGAAACAATATCTTCTATCTCTTAGGTGTAGTAGCAACATTAATTATTATATTTTATCAAATTATATTACTTGTTTTTATCACCACGAGACTAAATGCAATTATTTTACTCGTTGAATTCTTCCTGATTTGCTTCTTGATTTTTTTGATTCTGTTCTAATACAAACTGTCTTGTTTTAAGTGCATAAGAAACCCGGTTCTGAACCAATACTGTATTTTCATAATAATTAGACGTAAAATCTATTTTTTCATCTAATAAAATAAGACACAAAAATAAATACATTTCATCTTCAGAAAAAGGGTATTTACTTTGATAAATTTGAAATAAAGATTGCATTTCTAATACAAGACAATTTTTTTTATAAAAATATAAAAAATCATAAATAACATACCCTTTTTGAGAAAAATCCCAATCCATAAAATATGGACTATCACCATCACAATCTATAAAAGTATCTAAACATGGTTTACCATGCAAAAAAACAACGCGCTCTTTACTTGCCATTTTTTTATTTTGATACCATAGTTCTAAATAATGTCTGCTTTGTTCCAAATTTTGATAGAACAAACTAATATTACGAATAAATAAGTATTCATCTGGAGACATATAAATATGCTTTTCTATATTTTCCTGCAAATTCTGATAAAATTGAAATAAAGAGTCAAGCTGACTTACAACGTCTTCATACAACTTTTTCACATAATCTAAAACAATCTCCTGATATGTCGTTGTTTTAATATGGAGTAAACTGAGAATATGAACTAAATTAATAGATTTATCATGAATATCAGTAGTATCTTCTACATATCGATAAACTTCATAAGAATCCCTATACGATTTTTCCATAGGAAGAAAAAAAGGAAATTTTTTCGATTCCAAATAATGAAAAGTTTTTTCTTTATCACTACATCTTGGAACGATAAAAAACTTTCCTTGATCTGTTTCTATTATCTTTTTTCCATGTATATAAAAATGGCGATAAACATTAAGATTATTCATGCTGAGTAGGAATAATGATTTTAGTACCAACAATCAAATTATCTAAATCATTATAATCTTCTAACTCCTCGCGATGAACCTGATATTTATTCATAATAGTATCAATCGTATCATTTTCACGAACAATATAAACAGAATAAGTAGCAAAACTTTCATCACTATCTTTAAAGGACGAGAACAAAGACCCTACATTATGTCCTTCTTTTTCCGGTTCCACTTCTGCCACCTCTTCTATATCAGTATTATCCAATACTATCTCATTAGTAATTTGTTCTTCACTAATAGACTGTTCTCGCATATCAGAAGAATCAGAAGAAATTTGTATTTCTTCAATCTTCTCCAAATTTTCTTCCGAAAATGAAGAATCCTCATCGACTTCAATCTTTTCGACTCCCTCTACTACCAAATCTATGTGACAATTCAAAGTATCATCTTCTTCTACTTCATAGCGAAAATCATCGATATAAACATTTCGTGTTTCCTCTTCTAATTTTTCACTCAAAGCAATTTCCACAGGTAAAGAAAATACAAAATCATCTTCTAATCTCGATGCAGCAGTCAACTTATATTTTCCGGAAATTACTAAATCACCAGAAATATCACTGTCATCAGAAAAACTTAAATTAGGATCCAAAGAAATCGAAGTTACTTCTCCTATCATAGTTTTAAATTCCAATTTTTTATCAAACGAAATAACTTTTCGCATTTTATCCCTCCTACCAGAGTATATGAAAAATAAAAGCGAATATGAAAAAAGAGTTATATAATTAACTCTTTTTTACTTTTTGAACTGTATTCTTTGTATCCAAAGCATATCGGTAACTTTTACCAATTTTTTTATAAAATGGAACATCACAACAAAAATCCAAAAAATCAAGTGCATTAGAATAAAAGTCATCATCTTGAAAACATTCAGGACAAATATAAGTAAAATAATTTAAACTAGAAAGAACATCAAATGTTGATAAGTATTGTACTCTATCCTCTATCCCAACAAATACAACAGAATCGTTAGCATTAAACTTGATAAGATCATTAACAGTACGAATTTCTCGTTTCCGATATTCCTCTTGAAATAGTAGATAATTAGAAACTCGAGACCGTTTAATATAATCTGACACCAACAATAAAGAATTGATATTTTCTATAATCTCATTAGAAAGTTCAGAAACTAGCTTTCCAGAAAACTGAAAGCGATAACAATTAACAACATCAGAAATTTTTTCCAAAAAACTACTATCTAATAATAAAAATACTGGTTCTTCTTTAAATAAAGCTTTAGAATCTCCAAGAAAAGATTGAAAAAAATTAAAATCTGAAGCAAATTCACACAATTCTTCCGAAGAAAGAGTTGCTAAATAATTTTTTAAATATAAAAGAGAAACCCAATGATCTACAATGCTTTTATTTTCTGTTTCTGTCATAATTTTTATTACCACCAAATAATTGCTTATAAACATCAAAGTAATTTTCTACAAAAGTAAATTTAATATCCTTCTTTACTTCTTCTGGAATTTCTTCTAAATCCGACTTATTCTCTTTTGGCAAAAATATTTTTCTAATACCCGCTCTATGAGAACCAATTACTTTTTCGCGAAGTCCACCAATAGGGAGAACCCTACCACGCAAAGTGATTTCTCCAGTCATAGAAATATCATTAGCTACTGCTTGATTTTTAAACAAACTAATCATAGCTGTTGTAATAGCAATGCCTGCAGAAGGTCCATCCTTATTAACTGCTCCTTCTGGGAAATGAAGATGTATATCATTCTCAGAAAGCAGTTGAAACGGAATAGAAAAATCCTTAGCTTTTGCTTTTATATAACTAAAAGCAATTTGACACGACTCCTGCATAACATCCCCTAAAGAACCCGTAAGAATTAATTCTCCTTTACCCGGAAACATTGTAACTTCAATTGGTAAAATATCTCCACCAAAAGCAGTATATGCCATACCATTTACAACACCCACTTCTGCCTTCTTACCAGTTTTTTCATAGCTAAATTTTTTCTTGCCCAAAAATAGTTCTAAATCTTCTTCTTTTATATAATAGAAAACTTGCTCTTTTTCTAACAATACTTTTTTTACGATTTTTCGAAATAACGATGATATTACACGATCCAATTCACGCACACCAGCTTCTTTAGTATAATACCTAATCATACCCATAATAGCTTGATCGTCTAATTGAATCTGTAAAGAAGTCAATCCATGTTCTTCTAAAGCACGAGGTATCAAATGATTTTTCGCAATATCCAATTTTTCATATTCAGTATAACTGCTAAGTTCAATAATTTCTAATCGATCACGAAGTTCATAAGGAATTTGTTCAATATAATTAGCGGTAGCAATAAACAAGACTTTAGATAAATCAAACTCTTCTTCAATATAATGATCTGAAAATTTATCATTTTGTTCAGGATCCAAAACTTCAAGTAAACTGCTTGCTGGATCTCCCTTAATATCCTTAGTCATCTTATCAATTTCATCAATAATAAAGACTGGATTTGCAGTTCCTGCTTTACGAATTCCCTGAATAATTCTTCCTGGATTTGCTCCTACATAAGTACGACGATGGCCAACAATTTCAGCTTCATCATTAATACCACCAACACTAATTTTTGCAACTTTTCTTCCCAAACTATCAGCAATACTAAGGGCAAGAGATGTTTTTCCTACTCCTGGAGGACCCACCAAACAAAGAATTGGACTACGTAAATTATTAGTATTTTGTTTCACAGCAAGATACTCTAAAATACGTGACTTCACTTCTTCTAAAGCATGATGACTAGTATTTAAAATATTCTCCACTTTAGATAAATCATTGGTATCTTTGGTATAAACATTCCAAGGTAAATGAAGCATCCAATCTAAATAATCACGAACCATACCAAGCTCAGGAGAATGACTACTAATTGCTTCATATCGTGAAATTTCATTTTTAATCTTTTCTTTTACTTTATAATTACATTTTAATTTAGTAAGCTTTTTCTTTAAAGACTCTACTTCATCTTCCTTACTGTTAATATCTCCTAACTCTCTCTTAATTGCACGAAGCTTTTCTCTTAAAAAATACTCTTTTTGACTCTCTTCAATTTCTTGCTCTACTTCACTTTCTATTTTTTGTTCAAGCTCTAAAAATTTTACTTCTTCATTCATATCTTCTACAATGATACGTGCTCTTTCAATTGGAGATACGGTAAGAACATATTTTTTCTTTTTTTCATAATCAACTGGCAAAAAAGAACCAATCAAATCACAAAGCTCATCCAAAGTCTCTACCGCATCCAATTGACTAATAACTGCATTACTCATATATGGTGCTTTCTCTATATAACGATCCAGAGACTTCATTAACAAAGTAAAATAATTTTTTTCATCTTTTGTTGAAATATTGGAAATTTCTTTTACATCAGCCTGATAAAAACCATTATTATAAAAATAGTTCGATACAACAACTCTACGAATTCCTTGAATCACAACCCTTGTTTTTCCATTAGGAACCGTTAGCCTTAATTTTAATTGGCCCAAAATACCATAACTAGGTAAGGACGTCACATCTTCCACATAATTAGAATCAATAGGATTCACGATAACCAAGTATTTATCATCCGTCCCATCTGTATAATCAATACTAGCCTTTTCAAAAGAATCATCATATTCGATTCTTACTTCGTTATTTGGAAAGACCACTACATCATTCAAAACTAAAACTGCTAGTTTTTTATTATCCATAGATAGTCCACCTCCAAATTTTAAATACTGCTTACTATTATATAATAAAAGTATTTTCACATCAAGAAATTACCCAAATTTTTCAAAATTTACCAACAAAAAAGTAGTACACTGTACTACCTTTCATTTTACTTATTAGCTTCTTTTAATAATTCAATAGTTTTTCTCATTTCTAAATCATATTGAACCATATCGATTCCACCAAATTGTTGTAAAAACTCTTCTTGTTCCATTTGATATTTCTTAGCTAACTCTTCAGCTTCTTTCTCTGCTTCTTCTACAGATACTTCAATCTTTTCTAAGTTCATAATCTCTTCTAACATTAAACGATAAAGTACATTAGAATAAGCTTCCTTCTCTAATTGACTTCTTAAATCAGCCTCAGTAGATTGAGTAAATTGATAATATAAATCTAAAGAAATTCCTTGCATTCTCATTTGTTGTTCAAAACGGTTCATTAAACGAGTTACTTCTTCTTCTACCATTTCTTCTGGAATATCTACTTCAACATTCTTAGAAACACCTTCTAAAATTGCATCAATATATTTATTTTCTGCATCCATTTCTTTTTGAGCAGAAATACTCTTCTTAATTTCTTCTTTTAATGATTCTTCAGAGTTAACTCCTTCAATACCTAAATCTTCAAAGAATTCTTCATCTAATTCTCTAGCTTGCTTTTCTTTAATTTCATGAACTTTTACTTTAAATGTAGCTTTAGCTCCAGCTAAATCTTTTGCTCCATAATCTTCTGGGAAAGTAACTTCAATTTCTTTTTCTTCTCCAGCCTTCATACCAATAACTTGTTCTTCAAACCCAGGAATAAATGTGTGAGAACCAATTTCCAATGAATAATTTTCACCTTTTCCTCCATCAAAAGCAACACCGTCTTTAAATCCTTCAAAATCAATAACTGCAGTATTTCCTTCTTCTACAGTACCATCTTCTTTTGTAACAAGTTCAGTATATTTTTCTAATAAATGTCCAAGTTCATGTTCTATTTCTTCATCAGTAACTTCAACTTTTTCAGGTTTAATATTTAATCCTTTATACTTTTTAACTTTTACCTCTGGTTTTGTAATGATTTTAAAAGTAAACTCTACTCCGTCTTCACTTAAACTTTTTAAATCAACAGCAGGTTGTACAACTGGAACTAATTTAGACTCTTCCATTGCTTTAGTATATGCATCTTGTAATACACTATCTGCTGCATCAATAAATAAAGATTCTTTACCAAAATGTTTTTCATAAATATCTCTTGGTACTTTACCTTTTCTAAAACCATCCACTTTAGCAGTTTTTTGTTTTTTCTTAAAAGCTCCGTCAAGTGCTTTAGACCATGCTTCACCATCTATTTTAATAACTACTTCATGAACATTTTTATTATTCTCTTTTTTAGTTTCTTTTTTTACTTCTGTTTTTTCAGTTTCTTTTTTTGCCATAATATCCCTCCAACGCCTTATATTATACCCTACAATTTTATTTAACACAACACTTTCCTAAAAAATTGACAAAAGAAAAATATTGATGTATAATATGCAATCAAAGAAAAGAGGGTTATTATGGGAAAAATAAATAAATTAACAATATATTCAGGAAAAATACCATGTGATATTAGTTTTTTAGTAATTTCTGACATTCATAGAAGCAAAACAGAGGGAAAAGAAAACTTAATGAAGATAAAAGATTTAGTAGATTTAGATGAAATTGATTCAGTTATCATTCCAGGAGATATTGTAAATGACGTAGAAGATTTAAAAGATAAAGAATTTAGAAGTGAATTACAAGATGAATTGCTATCTATTACTAAATATAAACCAGCATTCGTAAGTTTAGGAAATCACGATCAAATGACACATTCAGAAGAAGGATTATGGGTTCCTGGACAAACTGAATTATTAAAAGAAACACTAAAAGAAATTCCAAATTTTTGCTTAATAGAAAATGGGGAGAAATGCGATATGAATTTTCTAAATATTTCAGCGTGTTCTCCAGACTTCAATTACTATGAAGATAAAGATAAGAAAAAAAGTGAAAGAGAAAGCACAAAAGACTATCAAAGAATCTTTAAACAAACATACAATGAAAAATTATTTTCAGATAACACATATAACATTTTTTTAACCCATGAACCACAATCTATTATTAAATTAAGCAAAGAAAATGAAAGCTGTATTCAACCAAATACCGATTTAGTAATATCAGGACATATGCATAATGGATTATTACCTAACTTTATGCAACCATTCATGGCTAACAGAGGAATAATATCTCCTCAAATGCAATTATTACCAGAATATGCACAAGGAGTATATCAACTAAAAGATACAACCTTTCTTATTAACGGACCAATCAATACAAGAATTGAAACTCCATTCATAAATAATTTATATGGACCAAATGCATCTGTAGTAACATTAAAGAAAACGCGCTAAAGCGCTTTTTTTGTAATTGAAAATATGCTAAAATAAATAACAGAAAGAAAGTGATAAAATGAAAAAAACAATTTTAACAGGACTAAGACCCACTGGAAACTTACACTTAGGCCATCTTTTTGGAGCAGGACAAAACTATATTAAATTACAAGATGATTATGATTTCTATTTAGAGATTGCTGATGTACAAGCATTAACTGATAACTTTAATAATCCTGAAAAAGTAAGAAAAAATGTAACAGAAATCACAATAGATTTATTATCCATTGGACTAGATCCCAAAAAGGTAAATTTCTTTATTCAATCTAAAATACCAGAAATTGCTGAACTTACTGTCTATTATTCAAACCTAGTTACAGTAGCAAGATTAGAAAGAAACCCTACAGTAAAAACAGAAATCGCCCAAAAGAAAGAATTATTTGGTAATGATGGAGAATCAATTACTTATGGATTTTTAGGATACCCAGTATCACAAGCTGCTGACATTACAGCCTTCGATGGAGAACTAGTTCCTGTTGGAGAAGATCAACTTCCCCTATTAGAACAATGTCGTGAAATTGTCAGAAAATTCAATTCAATTTACGGTGAAACTTTAAAAGAACCACAAGCAATATTAAGTGAAACAAAAAGAGTAAAAGGTCTAGATGGAAACGATAAAATGGGAAAAAGTTTAGGCAATGCTATTTTCCTAAACGATAATGAAGAAACCATTCAGAAAAAAATTATGGGAGCAGTTACTGATCCAGAAAAAATAAAAAAGGACGACCCTGCAAATCCAGATGTCTGTATGGTTTACTACTATCATAAATTAGTAAATACAAAAGAAAGCAATGAAAAAATTTGTAACGAATGTAAAAAAGGTACACGTGGATGTGTACAATGTAAAAAAGAGCTTATTGAAGCTATGAACCACTTCCTAAGCCCTATTAGAGAAAAAAGAAAATATTATGAAGAACACCCAGAAGTGATAAAGGAAATATTAAAAAACGGAACAGAAAAAGCAAAAGAAAAAGCAGAAGAACAAATGAAAAATGTAAGAAAAGCTATGAAAATAGACTATTAAAAAAGCATCAACAGATGCTTTTATTTTTTTGAATAACTTAAACGAATAATATCAAATAATTTTTGATAGCGAAAATCAAAATGAGATGACATATCTTCCATCAATTTCTGATGCTTTATATCAAATGATAAATCATCTTTACCAAATATCTCCTCATATAAATAATTAAACATATCTCTATCCTTATCCTCAGTAAAAGACGAAATTTCTGATAATAAATAACGTCTTTGAAATTCCTCTTTCCTAGTCAAAAAAGAAGTTTCATAATTAGAATTCAAAACTTTATATGCAACTGATACTTCTTCAATACCTTTCGCAATTTCAATTACTTCAGCTTCCTCATCCAATAATAAACAACTTTTTGATAATACTTCACCATTCCTAGAAAATTCAATAGCTACTACCCTATTCAAATCACAAAACAAACAACTATAAAAAATAGATTTTCGCTTCTTATAAAGCAATGTCTTTCCTTTAATCGATTCTAAAAACTTGGAATCTACTTTAATATTAGAAAAACAAAAATGATCAATATCAACACTTGGAACAACAAATAAGGGAATTCTTTTGATATGTTCTAAAACATCAGCACTATCCCACTCAAAAAATTCTACTAATCGATCACTATCCTGATAGTTAAGTAATAAATCATAAATATAAATCATGCTTTTTCCCCTTTCTAAAAATACCGCAACAAACAAAAATAACTCCTACAAAAAACGAATAGCATTCCCATCTAGAAAACAAAAATACTAAATATTCTAAAAAAGTATAACCAAATACAAATAAATTAAAATATAAAATAAAAAAAGTTATACCAATGCTCATAAATATAATTCCTAAAACATAATAAAAAAAATTCTTCATACTAAACCTTATGAATAAACTATTTTTAGTATACAAATAAAAATTAAAAATATACAAAAAAACTATCTTTATAGATAGTTAATATCACATCCCATATTGATAAACTTTCCCCGTCTGAACCTCTTTTAAAGAAGTATTAGTCTTAGAAGAATTATTATAATTAAGTAGTAAAATCTGTTCAATTGCACGATTAACATAATCATCATTTTCATAAAAAGAAAAAACTTTCATCTCATTTAACTGGCCATCCAAAAAAGTCTCAACAACAGAAAACAGAGCATCCTCGACTAAATAAGTTCTGTTATCAAATTCAGATATCACCCCATCAGAAAAAATTATATCTTCTTCATTAAGCTTATAAAAACCATTAGGATTAGCCATCTGATAGACTCCCTTAGCCTTTTCATGCTTCAATTTAGAATTCAAAGATTTTGTCTTTTCCATATCATAAATTAACTGCTCCATCTGAGAAAACGCCATTTCATCAAATCTACTTAAAATTTTTGGAACTTTTGAATAACAAAAATCAGGAAAAAATCTTATAGTATCACTATCTTCTCTATGGATAAGCTCTATACTTCCCATACCAGAATCAAAATAAGATTCCAAGGAAGGCATAAAATCAAAATCTTCCTTAGTATGAAAAAAAGAAAACAAATCATTATACTTTCTGTTACTTAGCCACGGAAAAAAATCATCAGGAATATTTTGTGTAAATACTAAATATCCTGCTTCTGCTCGAACTGCTAAATATAAATCAATAAAATCTTCTTTAGAGCTAAGCCTCATACTTGCACCCCCTAATTAGTGTCTTATTTTACCACAATCCACGAAAAAAGAAAACAAGAAATCATTCCTCCTTGTCTTCAATCATACCAACTTCTACTTTATTAATACTATCAAATTTTTTAGAAATCTTTTCTGTAGTAATTGAAACATTTTCTACATCTTTATTAACAGTTTGAATACTCCGTGCAAGCTTATCCCATCTTTCACGATAGCGAGCAAATTCCAATCCTAACTTATTCAACTCTTCATGGATAACAGATGTATATTTATCCCTTTCCATATTTTTAATAATCATTTCTATAACAGTAAGAGTAGAAATCAAGGTAGTTGGACTAGTAATCCAAACTCTTTTTTTATAAGCATATTCAATGATATCAGAATGATAGGCATTAACTTCTGCAAAAATTGCCTCCGCTGGCAAAAACAGAATAGCCTGATCTGAAGTTTCTCCCGGAATAATATATTTATTACTAATAGCATCAATGTGCTTTTTCATATCTTGTTTAAACATCTTCTCATAATTTTCTCGCATCTCAATAGATAGCTTTTTATCTACCATCATCTGATAATGTTCTAAAGGAAATTTAGAATCAATTGCAATTGTGCCCAATGGTTCTGGAGCAAATAAAACACAATCTGCAATAACTCCAGTACTTAAAGTATATTGTAATCGATAAATAGAATCGTTTTTTTCTCCAAAAACACTAGACAAAATATGCTTTAAGTTTACTTCTCCAAAAATACCTCGAGTCTTTTTATCAGTTAAAATACTTTGTAAACTAACAATATCAGTAGATAATGTTTCAATTTTTTTCTGTGCCTCATCTATTTTAGATAACCGCTCAATAACATTCATAAATGTCTTATTTGTCTTTTCAAAGTTTTGATCAAGTCTTTCATTTACTTTTTCATTAACCGCAAGTAAACGTCTCTCAACTTGCTCATTCAGTTTAGTAAAATCCTCATTCAAGCTATGAGATAAATCATTTTTAAAATCCCCCATTTCCTTCATCATATTAACTTCAAGTCGCCCTAAACGTTCAGTAATATTACTTTCATTAATATTTTTAAAAAGAGAAATTACAACTAAAACCAATATAACAACTAACAAACCTACAATAATATAATCCACAAAAATCCTCCTACTAATCTAAATCTACTTTTTTACTAACAATCTTAGATATTACATAAGCAACAATTAACATTAAAGAAATAATAATAATTGTATTAATATCCGTCATACTTTCAATAAAACTCTTACTTACATATCCCCAAAAAATAAGCATAAAAATCTTTCCTATAATAATTGCTGCCAAAAACTTCCTACGACTCATCCGAACGATACCACAAATAATATTAATTAAAAAAGCTGGAGTAAAGGGTAAGGCAACAACCAATACCAAATTTGGAAAAGAAATATCGCGAAACTTAGTAATAGATTTTTCAACCTTTTGCAATGTTTTCTTCGAAAGTACCTTTACCAAAAACTTTTCAGAAAGAAAAGAAAAAAAGGTAAAAGAAATAAAACAACCAAGACATGTTGCAATCCAAGATAAAAAAATACCCACAATGCCACCAAAAGCATTTACATTTAAAGCAACAAAAACTCCTAAAGGAAGAACTGGCAAAAAAGATTCCAAAAGAATCAATAAAAAACCAAAGAGTAAACCTCCTTGACTAATAAAATTAGTGCAAAAATCAACAAAATTCTGAATTGCTTCCACTGGCATCACCCATTAATATTATAGTACAAAACTAATCTCTTAACAAGTAATTCTGATATCCTCCAATAATAGAAAACACATGATAGCCTTGCATTCTCAGCCTTTTACAAACATCAGCACTAATATAACCAACATCGCAATACAAATAATAAATATCTTTATAATTTAAATAAGAATTAGCATGATATAAAAGTTCAGAACTGATAATATTTTGAGCACCAGAAACATGACCTTGAAGATAACTTTCTTTATCCCTAATATCTATCAAAACTCCCTTACTAGGAAGAGAAAAAAAATCTCTAAAAGTAATATTCATATTTACCACCTAATATAAACTATGAAAAAAAAGAATCTATCATCATAATAGATTCCTATTTTATCTTATAAGGTTTTGCCTCTGTACCTTTACCACTCTTAAGTAATACATTGCCATCTAACATAATAACTACTCTAGGATACATATAGCTAGATGTTGTAGTAGCTTCTGCAACACCACTAGAACTAACACCATAAGCCTCATCAGTATTGTCTTTAACAGCAGTAACTAACCACCATTTATAAGAGGCTGCTAAATAATTATAATTTTGACAAGAATAATCAACAATTGTTTTACAATTAGGATCAACACTACCCATCATAAAATCAGAAGCAGTAAGCAATCCAATTTTTTGATTTTCCAAAACTTCACTACATTCAATAGAATTATCTGTAGCAGTATCAGAAACACTTCTCTTTCCAGTACATAAATCAAAAGCTACAGTTTTACTTCTATCATCGTCACTTAAGATAATTTTATCTTCATCGGTTGTATCATAGTATTCTAAAATAGAATCTTTAATACGGCTAGCAGAAAAAGTATTAATACCAATATTATATCCAACTTGAGAATTATAACGATCATCCCATGGAACAGACTCAGACATATCAGTATCCAAAATCAATAAAAAGTTTCCATCGGCAGTAACCTTAACAATTCGCCAAACCGCATTATCAAGTTCTAAATAGTTATTAACAGTCTCACCACGATATACATAAGCATTTCCTACTTCATATAATCCATATCCTTCAGTAACAACATCTTTTGTAACTACTTCCTTTAAAGATTGCGTAATGTAATCCTCACCACAATCTAATCTTGGAATATATAAATATCCATCACCATTCGTTTGTACAGTGACTGTACCAGAGCAAGACTTCCCTTCACCTGTGTATTCAATCATTTCTTTCATATACTCAGAAGCAGCTAATGTCTCTACATCAATCTCAACGCGATGTGATTCTGTAGCAGGTAAACGCTTAGGATGATCTTCAAAATATGCCTCTGCAGCATTAGTCATAATTTTTTCAATATCATCATAACTATAAGTCTTATTCGAAAAAAGAAGTAATACTACAGCAATTAACACAACACCAATAACAATAACTCCACCAAAGATAAGTAATCTTTTTTTCAAATCATCATTAACACTATGAGAACTACTAGTTTTCTTATCTTTTGTCTCATTAGTATTAATAGCATTAAAACTACCTACATTAAAATTTGTACCCATAAATATACCTCCTAATTATCAAAAAAGTCATCAAAGAACTCATCGTCATCTTCATCATCTAATACTAAATTATTATTAACGTTAGCTGACTCTTTCTTTTCTGCTTCTTTTATCTCTGGCTCTTTTGCATCAGAAGAAGCAGGTTTGCTAGTAACTGGTTTCTGTTCAACTTTAGAAGATTCTGATTTAGGAGAAACAGCTTTCTCTTTAGCAGCATTTTGTTTTTCTTCTTCTTCAAGTTCAGCAATTTTCGCATCAATCTTTTTCATTAGCTCATCTACATCAAAACCAAGTCCATCATCTTTAGCAGGTACCGGATTTGATGATATTGGAGAAGTTGCTGGACGCATAGAAGGAGCGCCAGAATTCTCTCTAGGTAACGAATTACTACTAGAGTTATGGTTAGTTGCCATTGGAGAACCCATAGGCGCAAACGGATTCATTGCTGACGATTGCTCATTTCCCACAGGTGCAAATGGATTCATGCCACTAGGCATATTCTCTCTAGGCATAGCATTAGGTCTAGGACCAGTCATACCACCTGCATTAGGTGCAAATGGATTTCTAGCTCCTCCCATAGGTGGCATACCTGCACCAAACATATTATTTCCACCTGCTGGATTTTGATTATCAGCAGAATTCATCATTTCAAGTAATTTTTTCTTCTTCTGTGCTTTTACAAATTCCTTAATATCAAATGTATGAACTGGAATTTTTTCACGAGTTGGATAAGTAGCTTTAGGATAGGTCCTTCCCCAATCCAACTTAAAATATGGTGTAAACTTCGTTTTAAAAGGTTGCTTTCTCATACGAAGAATAATAACCTCAAATTGTTTCATACGTTGTAAGTCAGAAACTGTAACAAGTGGTGTTGAAGCAGTTTTTTCATCTTTCTTAGATTTTACTTCACCACACATCTTAGAAATTTCTTCCAAAGCCTTTAATTCTGTAGTAATCAAATAAATAATATTACCACAGTTACCACGAATAGTTTCTGCATTTTCTTTTCCATAAACCTGATCAAGCTGAGCAAAGTTCTGAATAATCATAGTAAAACGAATCGCTCTAGAACGAGCCGCTGTAATCATAGTTGTAACATCTTTCAAAGGTGGCATATTAGCAAACTCATCAAGTAAGAAATTTGTACGAACAGGAAGTTTTCCACCATGTTCTTGTGCAACACCAATTAATGTTTCATAAATTTGTTTTAATAAAATTGTAACTAAAGAATGATATGTTTTCTTTTCATCTTGAATAACAATAAATACAGCAGTAGGTCTTTGACCAATACTCTCTAAATCAATATCACTATGTGATAACATCTCACTTAAATTATCACGAGATGCAAATAATTTAACTTTTTGTTTAAATACAGATAAAATAGAACCTTTAGTTTCAGTAGGTGCCATAATTGTACTTGAAGCATTAATAGCTGCTGCACTAGCAGGATCCTTTGCTGCAAAATACTCTTTTATATATGTACTACCACCAAACTTTTCTTCACCAACAGTAGTTGCTAAAGAAATACTATTAATATTAATTTCTTCTTCTTTAGCATCTTCAAATAAACCTAAAGCAACTCCTGAAAAATAATCAGCAGAGGTTTTTTCCCAGAATGGATCTGCATTCTGATTGGACTCATCGTACAAGATATTTAAAGCTAAGTCATCAAGCAACTCAATGGCTTTATCTTGATTTCCTGATTTATACATTTGATATGGTAAAGACATTGGATTCCAAGCATTACCATTTTGCGGGTCACGGAAATTTAAAAGTAAAATCTGATATCCACGAGAACGTAACATATTACTAGTCTTTTCATAAATTTCACCTTTAGGGTCAGTAATAATCATTGACTCCTTAGCCTTTGCCAAACTATGAACAAGAGGCAAAATAACAGTTTGAGTCTTACCAGAACCAGTAGCACCAATAACTAATGAATGGTACTCACTATTATCTACCCACATCTCATTTTCATTTAAAATAAGTGGTACTCCAGCAGAGGTTGAGTTTTCCTGTTTAATTTCTACACGATCCAACTCTGATTTAATTTCTTTATCCTTAGCCCATCTAGAATACCCTTTATCTTTTTTATCAGTAGTAATACCAAAACCTTTCTCACGTTCGAAAAAATAAGAACTAACACTGACAAGCAAACCACCTAAGGCAAGAAAATAAAATACTAAAGTAGCTGCTATATATTTAGAACCGAAAGCAGGAAATGGATTAAGACCTACTAAATAACCTTCTGTGGCAAAAGAAGATAAATTTAAGACACCAATACATACAATATATAATAAAAATATTGCAAATAAAACAAACATTAAAATATCTTCTGGATCTGCTCTAAACTTAAATTTCATTTGATTACTCCCTTTCGCCAACTATTATAACATCAAAACTTCATATCGTCATTATTTATTGATTAGAAATTTCAATTTCAAACGCATCATCGCGGAATTCATATAACATAGTAAGAGGTGTCTGATTACTATATTTTGCACAAGTTAAGATTAATTCATATTCTTTATCATTATCGACATCTGCAACAGTATACAAACTAGGCTTACAACCATTAACCCCTTCATTTGTATCTACATCTTCATAAAGCATATATATTTTATTGTTATCAACCATAAATACAAAAGAAAAATATTTATCTGGGAAAAAGTCAATAGCAAAAACATTACTAACAACATAAAACTCTTCCGCAATACCATCTTTATCAAAATCCACATCAGAAACTGTTGCTAATGTATAATTCACATTAGTATCAAAACCATGTTCCTGTAATACCTGATTAACATAAGTGTAATCTGTAATATTATTAGTAGTAAAATTTAAAATATCCATATCAAAGTCTGCTTGGTAGGCGAAAAGATTACCATCGTAAGAAATCGCATTTCGATTATTATCAAATAAATACCATTGATCATCTTGCCAAACCAAATACTTACCAAAATATTGATTATTAACATAAATATTAAATTTTTGCCAATTTAAAGTAGAAAGTAAAGATGAGGTGTTCATATTAAACCAATTCCTAGAAGAATAATTCCAAACAGCGGAATTACCTACTAATAAAGTAGTAGTTGCTTTTCTCTCTCGAGTCTCGCTAACACCAAAAGCAAGATACATCACAACCGCATAAACAATTAAAACAGCAATAATGATAATATACTTTAATTTTCCCTTTTTCATATCTTTCTCCTATACTACTTTAAAATATGCATATTGACTAGTATTAGCCCAGTTGTATTGTTGCCACATACTAGTAGATTGACTAGCCGGATCCATCATAAGAATGGTATTACCATCAATTCCATCAATAGCAACCCAGTGTTGTCCTGTATTACCTTTTACTTCAGCAACTACATAATATCCTTGATCAAGCAAGCCTTGAAGTGTAGATAATTTTTGTTGTTGAGATTGACCAGCAACTGAAATTTTATTAACAAATTGGAAATTAGGTGCAACACTACTAACAGAGCCCCACACAAAGTTAGCACCCTGGAACCCTCCTACTTGATTCAATTTTTGGACAAATGTACCTGGATTAAAATCACCATCCACGTTAACATCAACACCACTTTTCGCTATTAACATAGAAACCGAAGTAACTAGACACCCAACTCCACCAATCGTAGAACTTGTATTTCCTATCGTTATACTTGCCCAGGCAGGATCACCTTGCTTCCAGCCAGCATACGGACCTGTACTTCCAGTACTATTACAGCCACTACCAGAACCAGTATTACAACTCATTTCATCAATATCAGTGGCACCGTAATTTCTGCTACCAGAATTATATACTTGTAATAGTATTTGTTTATAATTAAGGCCTTGATTAGCTAACTCAGTAAACTTTCTCTGTTCAGTAGAAACATATCCAGCGGATATAATATATCCCTGATCATTAACTAAAACCTCTCCCATAGTTTCATTAGCTAAAGTTCTCATCTTATGATCCGCAGGCATAGGATCCTTAAACTTGGTTCCGTGATCAATTCCACTGCGAACAGTACCATACTGTTCCCCATCATTCATCGCAGAACATCCCAAGTTTGGATTACAATACACTTGATCTGCAACACAAGAAGCCATTTGTAAAATCCATTTTCCGTCAGACTCTTGCTCTAATTTTTTGCCAAGTGCATTTCCCATGGCTGTAGGTCTCGCAAGAGCATAACTTCTAGCTGCAACCATCTGTGCTTTAATCGCTTCATCTGGAGCACTAGGACCAATTTCTTGGTAAGCAACTCCTAAAATATATTGTTCAAAAGGAACTAGTTCCTCTCCTTCTAATGGTTCTCCCCAGGTTCCACTACCAAATTCTCCACCACATTGCATCAAACGAACTTGCAAATCGGTAATAGACATAGCTTTTGCTACATTCCCACGACCTTCAATATAAAATCCCTTAATTTCATAAACGCAAGATCCTAAACTAGCACAATTAGAAGCAGTAGCACCAATCAAACTAAAATAACTATCATAATAGTCAAAAACTTCATCAGCCATTGCTTCGTACATATCTTCACTTTGACCAGGAAGATATTTAGGAAAAATATTATTTATTAAGTTTTGTCTAAAAGTTTCTTCGCTAAAGCTATTACCAGAAAACATAGCATTAGCGATTTCGGTAATAACTGCCGTAGTCATATCATCATAAGAAAGTTTAGCTTCGTGCTGATTTAAAACACTAAACACAGCCGAAATGTAAACAGCATCCAAAGTTTTTCCTTGGGACTGGAACGAATTTTTGACATCTGAAACACGATCAAAAAAGGCTTGAGCTTCTGGATCGGAAGATTCATAATCCACTTCCCCTGTCATTCCACCAGTAGCAGCACTAACACCAAAAGCATCATCATACCCAGAAATAACACCACTACCTTGAGCTATAACCATTAATATTACAACAATAAAAATAAAACCTGCCGCAAAAGATATAACACCAACTTTTACAGCAATACTTCCAGAAAACATTCCTTCTAAAGCAGTAGATTGCTCTTTGCCAGAATCATTCTTATTATCACCCAAAAAATCCGGTTTAGACGGCTTACTAGGCTTATCTAAAGCACTTTCACCACCACCAACACCCTGCTTAGCATTCTGGATTTTATCAGAGGAAATTCCACCTTTAGGATCTGCAGTTGCTATATCAGTAGCCTTATTAGCAATATCTAAAGCACCACTATCATTTGCTTTAGATAAAACTTTACGAGTAAGCGGATTTTTTGCTAAATTCTTGCCAAGTTGTTGACCAATTTTTGATTTAGCAACAGCATCACCAACTTTAGCACCAACTTTAGCACCAGCACTACCACCAAAATAAGCACCTACTGCAGCTCCAGCTGTTTTACCAGCTTTTTGTACACCTTCCTGAGCAGACTGTTTTTCGTGCTCCTTTTTAGCTGCCTTAGCTTCTCCATAGCTCTGTGGCTGTTGCTCAGCACCAGCTGATTGACCTTGATCATCGCCATGTACTACACGATTTCCATGTAAATCATTTTTATTATTCATGACTGGCACTAAACATCACCACCTTCTAAACTTCTAAAAACCTCCACCAGAACCAAAGGAATCTAATTCTTCCTTAGTAACTGCAACATTAATACGCATACGTCTGTTTCCACAAACAAATAATGCTTCACCTTGAGAATAACGTTTTATACTCTCTTTTTCACTATCATTTAAATCAATTAATAAACTCAAATCTTCAACCGCCTGTTTCTTTAATCCCATTACTAAATAATAAGAGGCATTATCAAAGATTGCTTTACCATGCATAATAACACCAGGATCAGCAAAATCACTAGGTTGTTGAGTAATAATAATAGTCCCAGTATTATACTTACGTGCACGTCTTTGCACCTGAGCTAAGAATTCAGCACCAAGTGCATTATTAGCACCAAGCAATACATGTGCTTCATCAACCATCATAATAGTATCAACATTAAAGTCTAAGCAAAGTCCCCATGCATACTTTAAAACATTAAAGAACAAAGCATTACGAATATTAGAGTCTGTATTCATCAACTCTTTAATATTAAATACCATAAAATCACTATCACGACTTATGGTAGTATGACCATCAAAATAGAAACGTAGTTCTTTAGTAATAGGACGAATCTTTAACTCCAATCGTTCCATAACATCACGTTCTTGCGTTTGTTCTGTCATAGACATTAACCGCCCTTTAATAGTAGCATAAACATCTGAAAAAGTCGGATAATCTTTAGATGTAAATTGAGAGAAATCAGTATTAAAATCTATTCCAAAACGTTTATACGTATCTTGAACAACATCACTAAACATAGTAAGTACATCTTCTGTAATAGATGGATCATAATACTTTAGAAAAGCCTTTAAAAATTGCAAAGTACGAGTCAAAACAGTATAACCAAGACCCTGCTTAATCTCCTCCTCATCTGCATCAATAACAACTTCCAAAGGATTAATTAAACCAAATTCTCCACCTTTACCAATATCGATAGTATCTCCACCATAAGTTTGCGTAATTTCACGCAACTCATCCTCTGGATCGATAGCAACAATCTGACACCCATTACGAATATGTGTACGAAGCATAACTTTAGCAGCTGTAGATTTACCAGATCCAGAAGTACCAAGAATAATCATATTAGCATTATTACGGTTATTTTCCTTACGAATCTTATATAAGAACTGATTAAATAAAATAACACCACCAGAGAAATCTACTCCTAATAAAGTAGCAAGTCCTGGATCCTTAATACTGTCAAAAATAAATGGATACATAGCTGCTATAGTTACAGAAGGAATGGGTGTACCAATTCTTTGTTCTATATCTTGAGGTGGAAAAATAGGTAAAATACTCTTCAAAACTTTTTCTTGTTCAAAACGTAAAGAGATTCCTTTTAATTCCATCGCATCTAAATAATTTTTAACATTTACTTTCTTTAATTCTAAATCTTCTTTAGTATCAGCAGTAATCATAATATGCATTTGAAAATCAAAGATACGAGCCTGACTACCAGCAAGCATCGAAGTAAAATACTCCAAACTCTCTGCATCTTGGCGATATCTTTCGCGCATCGTTTGATCTTTTTCATGCTGATATTTTTCCTTTAAGTCAGCAACCTGTCTATTTAACATCTTAGACATGGTCTGAAAAGGAACTGGAATATGTTTAACAACAACTTTAATTCCTGGCATATTAGTTAAAGATGACAAATATCCTGGTGTAATATATTTAGGATAAGAAACTACTGTAAGAATAGTTGCATACTTATCACTAATAAAGAAATCACTAGGATTGAAACTAAGCCCCTTAGGAGCTAGTTGACTTCTTAAACTGGTACTCATACAGGCATCACCGTCCCAAACTCAGTAGTTTTTCCCCCATTTAAGAAATTATCCAAAATAATTCTTAAATCATCATTCGTCGTTTGTGAAGCATTAAGTCCACAACTAGCAAGTCCTTGTATTAACATACGAACTTTCTTTTGAACCGCATCTGGATCTTTCTCTTTAAATAAGAAATAATACTCAGTATCAACAATATTATTATTAATAAATGTATTTCCCTTATCAATATCTTGCATAATCAATTTACGTATAGCAGGAGACTGTGTTTCATTATATAAAAGTTGTAGCTGAGACATATAAACAGAAATATCTACAGGCCTATCCGCAACTACTAACCAAAACTCAAAATCAATCATATTATAAAAATTCTTTAAACTAATTAATACATTGTCTTGAGCTTGTGGGTCCAAAATAAAGATATTTCGTGGAGAGATTTTAACTCCAGAAACCTTTAAATTGTCATACGTAATAATCATACCATTCTGAATTGCCTTAACAGGCAACCAATTTTCTGTAAAATTACTTCCTACGATTTTCTTTTTCATTCATGAAACACCAACCTTTCCAGTGATACGTCTGAGTATTAGCAAAAAACTCATACATTTCAACAATAATATTTAAAATATTATGATAATAAGGTACTGGCATTACAAGAAATCCACAAATAACCGCCGGACTAATTATTAGAATAGTAAGCCACGTATTAGTAAGTGGTAAAAAAGCCAGTAATATAACAGTAACCATAACCCCGGATAAAAATAAAATTAAGTCAAAAGGTCTAAATAATCCTAAGATTAATTGACCTTTCTTTGTATTAGCAGGTATTAAATAATTCACTATGCATCACCTTCTTCTTTATTCATTATCATGCGTATGTTCACCCATTCCCCCAACTGGATTCATATCAACGCCAGCACCTGTTGGATTAGTAGAAGACGTAGCTTCAGCCCCCGGATACTTTTGAGTTCTCCATTGTTGAACTCTGCTTGCCTGAGAATCACGACCTAAACCGCCCAAAGCGCGATTTGTAAAATTACGAGCCATATATCGACCATCTTCGCCTTCAAATTGCGCTTCATAAGATCTAGCTTGTCCATATTGTTTTTGCATACCTTCAACTTTTTCATATTTAGATTTAGCTTTACCAGCATCGGCCTGAGCAGTAAACATTCTATCTTGCAATGCCCTTCTAAATGCTTCACGACGATCATATCCCTGATTTTCATAATTGGTAATTGCACCATCTAATTCATTTTGTAATATAGCACGTTCATTACCTGTTAATTTACCTTCATTATATCTATCATATTGATCTTTAGTTTGTGCCGCAAAATCTTGTGCATCATACATCTGATTCTTTAAGCCTTCCGCATAAGGAGTAGTAATTCCCATTCGTTTCAAATGATGAGCTCCCCTACTCATTCTACGTCCAGACATATTTTGATCACCAGTAAGTATCTTAGCAGCATAATCACGTCCAGAATTCCAAGATTCTCCTAATTCCGGAGCCTGTTTACCATGATTATATGCTTGCACTTGAGCGCGAGTAGCATCATTCATGGCCTCTCCAGCCTCAAAAATAGTACCACCTTGACGAATAGCTCCTGCTCCAGCAAGAATACCGCTAAGACCAATATTAGACATAGATCCTTTTAATCCAAGGGCATCTTTAATAAACTTAGGAGCCATCTTAGCAAAGAAGAATAAACCTAACATAATAAAGATAATAGAGAATCCTCCGACTAAACCACCAGTTTCATTAATTATGATACCGTTAGCAATCATATCTTGAATTAAGAAAATTACAAAATATACAATCGCAAGTCGTAAGAATAAGTCTAAATAAGTAGAAGTCAATGCTTTTACCCAAGAAGAGAACATTCCACCATCCTTGGATGATTTCGGTTCAATATAACTAATAATTGGAATAGGTGCCAATAAACGTAATACAGCAAGCTTTATAGAACGTACTGCAATATCAATGGTAAATCCAATTAAAATAATCAAAAATACAATTCCGACAATAGCAGAAGCTAACCAGTTAAAAGCAAAAACATAACGTGTATTTTCAACAAATCCTCCAAGAATAGGTATCCATGAAACAGCATTACGTAAATGATCAAAAATACTATCATTAACCTTACAATCTGCAGTAAGAACTTCCATACTAAGTAAAGTAGTAGGATCAACATCTAATTGCTGATAAGATTCAACAGCATTTTTTCCATCATCATCCAAATTGGAACCACAGTACCAGTTCTCTTTATTAGTCTCATCATCATTTTCACGAACTTCAGGAGGAAGTAAATTTATTTTCAAAAATGCCTTCAAAATAGTAGAAGTGAAAATTCTAGAAGACCTAGTCAACTTTTGTTGTTGAATCTCTGCTTCAGTCATTCCCGTTGTATCAGGGGACTCTGTATTCGTAGCATTATCCGTTGTTCCCAATATCAATCTACCGAGTGTATTATTAGATAAAATTCTATCTTGTAACGAATACAAGGTACCAAACAAAAGTCCATTATTATTAAGATATTTTTCAAAAGAATTCGCATTTTCTACATCTGGAATATTAATTGGAACAATGACTGTTAGTAATGCTAAAGCAACAACTACCCTAGTAATAAAATTACCGAATCCTTCTTTAGGATTCATAAACTTATCAGGATCCATAATTCCTTGCAAGATAGAAACAGCCAATTTAAATACCATAAATACACCAATAATTAATTGAACTCTACCATAAAAATTCTTAATGGTTTCAGATTCAAATAACTGTGCACTTGCTACGTTAAAAAACACCTGGTACATTCCTGCCAATAAAACATAAACACCCCAGTTCATAAGTTGTTGAATAAGACGCCCTAAATCTCCCAAGGTATTCGCAGTAGAATTATCTGTCATCTATATCACCTACCTTTATTTTAAACCGCAAATTTGATCTGTCGTAATTCCAAAAATATTAAGTAATACACTAACCAATGTAGGGATTAAGAATAATGCAACAGCCAAAATTAAACGAATCACTAATTTACGTTCTGCCTTTTTCATATTTTCATCATCACTTGCGATAATAGCTTTAGCAAAATCTAAACTACTAAGAATAACAACCAAAATTGGTCCTAGAATTTTAACATAATTTAAAATTTGTTGTAATAACCAAGCAACTGACTCTTCATCCGAAGTACTTCCTAAAAGAGAATTACAATCAGAGTCATCGTTGTAAGAATTAACATCATCTTTCAAATCATCAAGAGTGACAGACCCAGGTTTACTATAATAATCACCACTACTATGATCAGAACTAGAACTATCAGAACCACTAGTATCATCAGTAGGATCTCCAAAAGCTCCTCCAAAATATCCAGAACCAAATCCTTGGCCATCACTATTACCCAAATCATCCTTAGCACAATGATTTGCACCTAAAGACAACTCATAAGAATAACCATTTTTAGTCTTTGTAACACAACGATAAATCTGCGTAGGACAAGTAGTCTTAGACGAAGAAAAAATAGAATTAATCAAAGAATCATTTACCGTAATAGAAAATTTATCATCTCCTACTTTACCAGTAATAGCATTAGTAATAGGAACATATGTCTCCCCATCTACACTCCATTCTTTTTCACCATCAGAATAAAGTCTAAAATATGGTAAAACATAACTCTTACGATTATAAAATCCCATACTAGAACCAGTACAAGTAGATAAAACCTTTTTTGATTCTATTCCTACATCTTTAGCCCAGCTAGACAATTTAGGAGTTGCTGACGTAATATTATAGCAACGCCCAGTACAAGAATTACTATTAAGTGGATAAGGATAAACCGTAACACCATATTCAGTCTCTTGAACATAAATAGAAGGACAAGTCACTGTAGAACTATTAAGTTTTGCCGCATTATAATAAATTGAAGAAAAACGATCAGCATGATACCAAGAAATACCATCGTTTGCGTATAAAGTACCATCAGTAAAAGGTTTTTTCACAGTACCATCAGAGTACACTTTATATTCTAATTCAACTTTCTCTCCATTAATATTAGTAAATTGATAATCACAACTAACCACTTTATTTTCTAAGGCTTTCGTATTATATGGAACAAAAAATAGTATACCAAAGACAAAGATAAATAAGAAAAGTTTTAACTGTTTCACTGTCACCACTCCATATATACAATCATACAGAATAAGTATATCAAAATAAAAAAAAAATAGCAATTACTTTGCTATTTAATTTTATATCATTTTTACTATTTAATACTATTCCAGCAGTTAGCCCATCCAGCAGTATCAGCTTCACCGTCTCCACCTTCAGTACCAGTAGAAACTAAAGACATAATCAAACTTACTAAAGTAGTAATAAAGAAGATTGCAACTGCATAAATACATCTTTTAATTAAACGGCTTTGTGCTTGTTTTACTTCTTTTTCATCACTAGAAATAACAGCTTTACCTAAATCGATAGTACCAAATACAATTAATAAAATTGGAATACCGATTTGAACAATAGGAAATACACCTTTCTTAATAATTCTAACAATAGGCTCTAATCCTCCGCAGTTGTCATCTACATTTCCAACTACTCCTAATTGAAATAAATCTAACATAAACAACTCTCCTTCAATAAATTAATCTTATCTTAAAATAAAATGTTTGTCAACATTACCTACGAAATAAACCAAAAATTTTACCTGTTTCTTTCTTCTCTTCTTTTTTAGCAACAATACCTAATCGAGATAAGAAATCTTCCAAAATAGGGTTTTTCTTTCTTTCATCTAGCGGAGGCATATTATAAAACACCTTTGCTTTCGCTTCATATTCAAAATCCATAATATCTTTATTGGAAAGCAAACTTTTGTTTAAAACAATTTTTTGATGTTGAAGTTTTGAAAAAATATTACGATTTCTCCGCATCAACTTATTAAGTTTAATCGTGGATGGTTCCAATAAATACAAAACTTCTCCACAGAAAGAATCATCAGGATAATCATTTAAATCAACCAAAAGAACAGAGGCACCAGAATAACGTGTCAAAGCACCCTGCAATTGATCAGAAGAAATAGATATCATATTTTTGTCACCAAAAAACTGAAAATCATTTTTATTAAGTTCTAAAGCAACAATAGTATCTCCAAAATGAGTTCTTAACTCTTTTTTCAATATATAAATAAAAGTGGTTGCACCAGCATGCTCTGTAACATTTCGTACCCCTATCACCCTAGAGCCACGAAAACTAGTAGAACTATCAGAGACACTAGAACCACTATCAACATTTGTCATAACTGAATTTACATTAGGAACATCATTTAATTGCTGAATATGAGCAACCTGTTTATAAGTATTTGGATGTTCTAATAAATATTTTACTCCCTCTATATTCGTAGTAAAATTATAAATTCCCATAGAAACTAATTTAGACAAAAAATTAGAAGTACAAACATCACTTCCTTCTGGCAAAAAGAAAACAATTTTTTCTACATCTAACCCCATTGCTATAGTTTGAAAACTTTTAACACTATGATAATCTTTGATTGCAGTCACATCCAAAACCATTTTATTGTAAAAAAAGTTTTTAAACATTTCTACTAGCTCAGTTGCATCATATTCACCAGAGATACTTTTTATTATATCAATATCTAATCCTGATAAAACATTACGTTGCTGATTACTAACAATAACATTCATAAGAGTCACCTCTTCTATTTAAATGGTGTTATCAACTTTGTATTACCAGAAATCTGAAAAATCTTTAAACCAGGCATAATCTTGTTGATAATTGGTATATCAATATTAATCTGAGTAACAACTCGGTAGTAAACTTGCTCTTTAGACTCAGAAACAGCATCACCAGTTTCTTTAGAGGCTTTAAATTCTTTATAACAATATCCATAGTTACAAATATAATCATCTAAATGAAAATCCGGAGCACTATAACCTACCTGCTTAATATATGCCTGTATTTTATTAGAACAAGCCGTACCACTCTTACAATTACCTTCATACTGTTCCAATGATGTAATAATGTAGTTTTTAACGCGGAATGCCTTAGTATAATTAACATTAAATGCTAAATATCCACATACCAAAACTAGGAATACAACAATCATTGCTAAATTGACAACACCACCTAAAGCATCCCGCATTTTCTACACCACCTTTTATCTATTATGTTCAATAACAATATAACCTGATTTTTTATAATCACTAGAAATGTTTTCCCATTGACTATTGATAGATTTTTGAATATTAGGCCACATAATCCAGAAAAAACCAATTACTGCTGCAATAGCAATAAGAGTAATTACTGTTAAGTTTAATTCACCTGTTGCTGCTTTCATTAAAACATACACATCCTTTCCTATTCTATATACATTATATATTATACCAACATAATTTTACTTTTACAATAAAATTTACTTACTTTACATGTTAAACATCATCATCATAGAAATCAAAATTACAACCATAGTACCCATACCAGTAACTACAAGCATAACCATAGTTTGACTTTCCATATGATTAAGACGTTCTTTATATTTAGTTTCACGTGCTTTATTCTGTAAATTAGAAACTGTTCTAGAAAACATCATCAAACGTTCCTGTTTTCTTTCTTGAGAACCAAGTCCCAAACGATACAACAAACGCATCATACGCATAGAATCTCTTACCGGATAAGTATTAGCAAACTCCATATATGGATCAATAGTAGAATCTCCAGAGTTAATACGTTCAATCAAACGACGAAGACCTGGTTTAAAAATATCAGGTGCATCATCAATAGATTTACCTAAAGCAACCGGAACTGTATAATGCTGAATTAAAATTTCCAAACTCTTTAAATAGTATGGCAACATAACATCAATATCATGCAAATGTGCTTTATAAAACTGTTTTAATTGTGTATACGGCATCTTAAAAACAAGAGCTGCTACAACAATACAAAAAACAACATTAAGAAAAGATAATTGATTTAAAAATATAAATAAGAACACAATAGCTACTAAAACAGCATAATAAATTCTTTTTCTAAATAATATATTAGGATCAACTTCTTCACCGTATCTAGCATACACTAAAAAGTTATAATCTTCTTCTCTTAAAATATCAAAATACTTTTCATTATCAGCTATAAATTTACTCTTATCAATCGTATTATTATATATCAAAACAAATATAATAATAGCACCAACTATAACAACCTCTACCATTATTCAGCACCTACATTCTCATTATAATATTTTTCACCCTTTAATAAGAAGTACGTATTAATAATCAAAACCCCGTGTAGTAGAAGTTTTACATACCACCGCTCTAACATAATTAAATATGTTTCGCGTCCTAACAAATATTGAGTTAACATAACCAATAAATAAAGCATAACACCAAATTGTAAAAAAGATTTATGGAAAGATGCTCTCTCAATACGGTCACGATAGACACTTTCAACAAGCATATCAATATCAAGCTGCATATTATCCAAAGAATCCATCGAATTTCTAGCACCTTCTTTAGTAATTTGTAAAAATAATTGATGCATATTCTTTACTATATAATAAGGATACAACTCGCTCATATAAGTAAGAGATTCTTCAATACTACCATTCTGATAAGCAAGTTCAATCATATGATCAACATCACTTTTTACTGGATCTTCTAGAATACCAGAATTACGAACTCCTTCCAAAGCTTTAACAAAAGACTGCGTAGTAGCAAATTCCATAATAGTATTAGAAGTATAAACTTGAATTTGTTCAAAAATAAATTCACTATAAACACGTTTACAACGTAAATAAGATAAATATGGTATAAACATGATTACAACAATCATATAAACCAATGAAATAAATAAATTATAGAAATATAGATAACTAACTACGGCAGCAAAAGCTCCCATAATAATAACTTGAATTAAATATTGTCTAGGAGTATATTCCTGTCCTAACTCCTTTGTCTTTTCACGTACTATTTTAAAAGAATAAGGTGCAAATTTATCATACACTCCTTGTACCTGAGAAGTAATAAATTTACCAACATTTTGTCCCTTATAGTTACGATAAAGAACAATAACAACAACTAAAACAAGTAAAAAAATTAACTCTTCTATATACATAAATTTACACCCCTCTCTATTCTAAATTACCTAAAGAAGAAAAATCTACTGATGGTGCAACATTTTGTGCTACGTTAGAAGTAACCATAGTAGGAGGACTAGGAGATGTCTCAACAGTAGAAGCCGGTTGCATAGGCTGCGCTACACTCGTAGCTGCCGGAACTTGAACCGTCGGTGTTACAGGTAGTACAGCACCCGAATTAGGGACTGTTGAATTAACAACAGGAGCGCTTTGTACTGTTGGTTGCACTACAGGAGCAATATTTGCAACCTGAGGAACCTCACCACCAGTAGTAGTATCAGTAGTACCACTAGTAGCATCATCCTCTACTTTATGATTTTCCATATATTCTTCTCTTTCTTCATCATCTTTAAATGGTAAATCATCACTCAAATGTTCAGTGATAGAATTAATATCAATATTTTGATTTTCTAAATACTCAATTAAATGAGGACTAGGTTTACGTAATACAGGTTCCTGTCCAAACAATTTTTGATATATAATTCTACATTGTGGTTTATTTTCCTCATCAACATAGAATTCAGCAACCTCATCAACCTCACGATGAAATTTTCCCAATTCCTTACTATAATAAGCTTTAATATGAACACCAATTTGAATATATCGATAAATAGTATTTAAAAATTGATTAACATCCAAATCTGTTTCCATCAAACTATACATACGATAAGGAATAGCAGAAGCCTTATCAGCATGAATAGTTGATAAAATATTATGTCCAGAAGAAATAGAGTTACGAACCGCAGAAACAGCTTCTGCACTACGAACCTCGGATAGCAATATCCATTTAGGATTCTGACGCATACAAGTAACAAGCACATCTGTATAACTAGCAACATTATTTGTCTTCATCGCAACAATATCTCTTTGAGGGAAAATTTTATCCAAATGAAGTTCCAAAGTATCTTCTATAGTAATAATCTTTTCATTAGTACGAGTATGACTCGCCAAATACTTAACAAACTCTGTCTTACCAGAACCAGTTTCTCCACAGACAATAATATTACAGTGACCTTCTACACATTTAATCAAAATATCATGAATATCTTGTGTAAAATAATCATCTTTAAGTAACTTATCCTTTTCCAAACGAATTTTGGCAGGAGTTTTACGAATAACCATCGCAATCCCATTAGTAGCGATAGAAGGATGAACGAAATTCAAACGCAACTCTGCTGATTCAGCATCCAAAAATGGTTTAGCATTATTAAACGTAGTTCCCATAACATTAGAACATTGAAAAGCTAACTTTTCAATAAATTCAGGAGTTAATCCTTGAACTTCTACTCTTAAAGATCCTTGCGTTAGAGATCGTACCCAGGTTTGACCATTATTATCAAATGAGATATCTGTAATATCATCATTATCAAGTAAAGGGCGTAAAGGCCCAAAATCCAACTTATCAAATATGTTTTCGTTCATATGCCCCACTCCTTTTTATTCGTTAAATCCTACCCCATACTTTCGTCCCAGTAAGTAACTGTTTCAATCCAGTCACGAAGACTTTCACTACTCATTTCCAAGTCATCAGGTTTATCTTGTAAACTTTCATTAGTTGGAACTGGAACAAGTTCAGAATCATATAAAGTTAAATAACTTGCCTTCTTTAATAAAATATAATACTCTTCAGGTAAAGCAAATACTAACATAGCTGGAGTTCTTTGCTCATCCAAATTCGAAAATACAGGTTGACCAGAAGAATCTTTAACAGCTAAAACTTTAACATTCTGAATAAATTTACCATACTGCATCAACTCACTATCTTCATTAGTAACAGCCTGTTGATCTCCAGTAGTCTTTCTAGTTATTTTTAAATAAATATCAATATAATTTCCTGGATAAATAGAATTACCATAAGTAGATTCTGTATTAACAGGCATATTATATAAAACATAACCCTTAGGATAATCTAAAATAATATTAGCAGGTAATTGTTCTTTTTCAACCACTTGTCTAGTATAAAATAAACTTCCCTGTGGTATTAAGGTATCTGCATTAGAATATTTATCTATAACATCTGCTTGATTTCTAATAACCTCACCTTCAAGCATTGAAGGAGGGACTTCCATTGTCCCTACCATATCTTCTGTAATTTGTGTTCCTGGTTCAATTTGTTCTGTAGCATATGGAACACTAATAGGATTTACAGCTGCTTGAACACGCATATTATATGCTATATATAATACCAAAACAGCAACAACCACACCAACAACGGTAACTGTATTTTTATTGGATAAAAACTTTTTTATTCCAACACCGAGATTTCCCATTTTATCCTCTCCTTCCTTTTTATTCTTCTACTGGTTTACCAAAATCACTATCTGGATCATTAATCTCTGTAGTAACTAATGGATCAGTTTTATAAGTATTTTCTAAAATAGCATCCAATTTTGTAGACATCTCCAAATCAGAGCCCTTAAAACTTAGTACTGTAGAAGAATCTACCTTGACACTTACTTTTGGTGGAACTTCATTCAAATCATAGAAAGAAAGTTGATAATTTCTAGTTGTATCTACAGAATCTGCAAATCTTCTAACAAAACTCTCAACAAATTTTTCTTTATCAATACGAAGCAATCCATTCTCACGATAATACTTTACATCAATAGCATCAACCATAGCTGCTTCTGATGTTTCCTTCACCAGGTAGTAATCTAACTCACTACCCGATGAATAATTGGAAATAATATTAATCATTAATAAAGTAGCTAAACTCAAAATGATAATACCAACAGTTAACATCGCTTTATTCATAAATGATTATGCCCCCTTTCCAGTATTATTACCATATCCAGCACGCTTAGATGGATTAAGATGTGTAATAACTGAACTTCTATAAGAAGTAACTCCATTTTTAATAGCGGTAGAACCTTGATAATCAGTATATTTATATTGTTTATTGTAATTTCTTAAATATTTAAGAGCATCACTATCTAAAGTAATTCGATAATCAAGATACTCATCAGAATAAATACTATTACCTTTAGATTGAATATCCTGAATTAATTCAATTGGATTTACAGGGTAGCTTGTATTCTTAGCAGTTAATGCTAAAGATGTAGACTGATCTCCAACATTATCAGCATCCAAAGTCCAGTTATAACCTGGTTGACGTCCTGTAATCTCTAATTTGCTTTCATTCTTCTCAGTTGTCTCTTCAGACTCAGGGAATAAATCATTTAAATCAACGATTCTAAATACATAATCCTCTGTTGAAATTGTAGTACCAGGATCACAATTATCACCTGTACATGTAGGATCAGGATCGCAATCATCACCAGTACATACTATTTCATCATTCTCTAATGCATAGAAACATTCAAAATCAAAATTCCATCCAAAATATCCAAAATCTGTAGTAGCAGCATGAATATTGTAATCAATATCACTTTCATTTACTGAAGTGTTTTTATCAATTAATTTCCATCTCCACCAAGTTCGATTAGCATTAGCAGCATTTAATGGTATACAGAATTTATCTTCTTGTTTATGCCATGCTGTATCATTACCTTTATTAACATAAGAAATTTCACCAGTCTTATTATTAATCCATGTACCAGGGAAACTCCAAGCTACTTGATACCAGTTTTGAGCACTAGCATCATCATAACATCCAGCATAACCATCTTCATCTTCAGGAGTAATAGTTAACTCAGGAATAAAGATTTCAGTTCCTGAAGTAGTTCCACTAAATCCTTCACCATGACTTGGTAATTTAGCACTATCAACTTTTGAACTAGCTAATGGGAAATCAACTGTATGCTCTTCACCATCAGTATCAGTATAATCAACACCAATAGTAAAGTGAGCAGTCTTAGTAGTACAACTAGCAGCAGCACTACAAGTAGCAATAGCTTGATTGTATATTTTCATATTATTAATTGTATCTTGAGCAGCATCAGACTCATTTAAATAAGTCGTGTCTGAGCAACCAGACCAATAACAATTATCTTGACAATGGTTTCCATTACCATAATCATTCTTCTTAAATCCAGAATAAACATTGTAATTACCATGATCACTACGAGTTCTAGCATCTTCGAATTCTTGATACCAACGACCGTAACCACTTCCTACCCAAACAATACTACCATTTTGCCATGCGTAATAACCACTATAACCAGGGAAAGAAGCACTCCACATTTTTTGCGCAATAGACTGATCTCCATAACGAATAGCTAATAAGTCAATATCACTTTCCTCAGATTCATAAACTTCACTATAACATTTATTACTACAGCTTTGGCTATATTTTCCACCGTCACATTCTTGAATACATTTTTCAAAGTCTTCATTTGGTCCACCTTGATGTGTATGACCAGAAATTTGGTTACAATATGGTGTAGGTGTACAAATACCAGGTGTAGTAGGTGGTTGTAATTTTAAAGAAGAATTACAAACTACTCTACTTGTTACTCTAACTTTATATTCAAAACAAAGTCCTGCTTTAGAAGCAACTGGAGGACCGTATTCAACAACAACTGATTCCTCACAAGTTCTAGTACAAGAACCACCAGATACTTCTTCAGTCTTACCAGACGTATAATGGTAAGTATATTTGATATTCTTAGTATCAACTTCTTGAGCATAATAATAATCTTTATTTACATAATAATCACTATCAGACTCTTCTAATTTCCAATCACAAGTCATTCCAAAACGAGTATCATCAATACTACCATTTTGAACTAAATTAGTATAATTATGACCCAAAGCCAAAGCTTTGCTTTTAGCATCATTAAATGCTGTCATAAATGACTCTGAAACTTCAGTTCCTCCACTAACAGATGCCTGATTTCTAACAATAAGAATTGCTGAAGCGATTAAAGAAGCTGTTTGTTCTTCAGTATAATTAAATGTAACTTGACCAGAAGATAAACAGTAAGGAATAATGCTATTATAAGTAACTTTTTGATTCTCACTTACAGCATTATAATTATATTTTTCAATATCACCCTTACTAACTCCTGCCTTTTTAAAGACATCCTTATAATTTTCATAACCAGTACCAGTTCTAAAAACACTACAAATACCATTATAATTTTGATTGTCTTTTAATGGTGTTTCTAGTTGAGGTTTCAACTGTAATGTCATATCAAACTCATAAGTACCTGCTTTTTGACCACTACTATTTAATGGTGCTTCATCATAAGAAAGACAAGTATCATCAGTCTCTGCTAAAACAAAATGTAACTCTACATCAGCAGAAGCATTAGCATTAAACGTAACCTCCATAGGTTTATCAGGAGTAACAATACCTAATTCCATAGGGTTATTTGTTAAATACTGCCCATTCGTAACATTAGTAACACGAAAGCTACCCTTTTTAACAGTAATCGTCGCTTTACCTTGTGAAAATGAAACTTTAGGTTCATATTCACTATTCATTTCTTCATCATTATTACAAGTAGCGCCATCTGTAGTCTTAGCTAAATTCTCATTTTTACTAACATTGGCCGATTGACGAGAACTTAAAATATTATAACTACAAAACGCAACAACTGCGACAATGAAAAGTATAAAAACCCCTATTATTCCTCTACTATACTTTTTCATCATTTTCTCCACCTTTCATGATTTCTTCTATCTCATGATAATTCTTACTTTTCTGAACATCATAGTTCGATTTCAACTCACCATTTCGAACTAATCTTGCATCTACCCTAAACTCAATATCATTGTAATGACCAAACATTCTTGTACAGGTAACCAAAGAAAGAATTTTATCACCCTCATTAACATCTATATCAAAATCAAAAATACTTTCATCTATAGAATTATCTAAATACTCTCTCATTTCTTTTTTACTAAGATTTTCCCTTGTAAACTTTTCTATATCAGAACGTTCAGGAAAAGAAACGGAAAATATTTTATACAAATAATCTTTACCATTAACGGTATACTGAACATATTTATTATCTTTTACAAAATCCAAATAAACAAAACTCATTAATTGTTCGAACCTTTTATGATTCTTATTAGTAATCAAAGGATTCGTAGATAAATTCAAAATATTATGACCACTAACAGTTACCTGATTTAAAAGTTCATCACTTTTAACTTCATTCCAAAGAAAGTCATGTGTCATTCCACTAAAATCATAGGAAGGAGCATAAATTACAGGATAATCTATATTTGTTCCCTGAACTCTAAGCCATCCTATCGTAGTATAATCGTCACTATCTTTTTTTGCATACTCAGAAACTTTATCTATCCGAGATTCTATTGGATAATAATCATAAAATAATAAGAAAATAATTGCTGCCAGTAAACACAAAAAAGATAGAATTCCAATGATTAGAAATACTTTCTTTTTTTTCGAAATCAGCAGTTTAGTTTTTTTCCTCATACTACCATCTCCTACCTACTCTGTAATGATATAAGGATCTTCATAAGTACCAGTACCACTTACAATAGAACAATCTTTATTCAAATAACCTACCGGTCTAACACCATATTCTACATTATCATATAAAGCACCATACATAGCAACACCAATATCAGAAATCAATGCTTTTGTATATTGAGCTTTAGAAGAATTGATTAACCAATAAGATTTCATTGTAACAGAATTATAATCAAAGGCACTAAACATCTCATACATATTAGGAGCAGAAATCTTTACTTTATATTTTTTAGTAGTACTCTCTTTACCATATCGAATCATATTCTTATAAATAGGTACTTCAATCTCTTTGCTTACAAAATAATCAGTATCAAAATATTGTACAGCTTCATTACTAATAAAGTAACCTACATTACCACGTTCTTTCGGATTATAAATTTTTGCTTTAGAATCTGTATCATAAGAAGTAAGAACACGTTCACCACCGTTATAAACAGTCGTATTAGCAATTACTTTTGTAGTATTATCAGAATCTATATCTATAATTCTCCACAACATTCCAGAATAAGAAACAAACTCACCAGAATGTCTTGTATTTAATTTATCTCCGGCTTTAGCGCTTTCCATATCTCCAATAGAATAAGGATTCTCTTTCGTTCCATCACCATCTTCTATTAACGTAGAACCTTTAATAGTTAAAACTGGACGAACACCAAAGTTATAGTTTTGATCAAATGACATATAACGTGCATCCGTATTATAAAATCTATTTCTAACTGTATAAGCATTCTTATTATCCTTTTCATTACGAACCCATGAAATACTATCTGGTCGTAACCAATTTCCTTCTTCCGTTGTTGCTTGATTAATATCAGCAGCAGATAGAATAGACACTTCTTTCTCTTTCGTATAAGAATCACATTTATCTATACTAGAAATATTATTATCATTAGTCTTCATATCACAATATTTATTTTTTACAACAATTTTTTTAGACTCATCAGCAATATGATCATAATAATACTCTAACCATTCATCAATAGCAGTATAGTTAACATTACTAACATCTTGTTCTGCAACAATTCTTACATTATCGCCGTCTACATCCACAATTCTAAATAACATTCCTGAAAAATAAATATAGTTATTTGGATTAGAACCAGTATACACTCCAGTTTTATTGGTAGCTTTATTTACAGTATTTTTTAATCTTTCTATCACTTTAACAGTTCTAACAACTTCATTCGTATTATTCAAACTATCAGTAGCACTGTATGTCACTTTATAAGTGCCAGCTCTATTTGTATTAACATCACTAGAATCAATTTCTACATCTTCAATATCCATTTTACCATCAACATTATCAACAACGCTTTTAACGCCTTCTTCATCATATTTAGAACCTAAATTAATAGTAACTTCATCGTCACCATTTAAAGTAATTTCAGGCCCCTTATGATCAACATTCGAAGAAATAATACCACATTTTAAATAAGTATAATATCTATACTCACCATCCTCTTGTCTAACTTTAACCCAGCTTTCTGTAATAGAACATGGTTTTTTAGAGAAAGGAACATAAAAGTCTTCTTTTAAATAAGATTGATCAAATAATTTTTGAATACTTAATGTCTTTACACGTGTTCCAGTAGGTAATTCTCCTGCATTAATTTCATAATATCTTTTAGCAGCTGCTTCTATATCCTTTTCGTATCCACGAAATGTAATCAAAGGATGAATAACTAAGAACCATAAAAATAATGCAATAACGATTACTACAACAGCAATTTTAAGATATTTAATAAAATTCTTATCAATAATTTTTTGATTATCCATATCTCTTCTCCTATTTCAACCTATACACATATTTTTTATTTCTCACCGTATATACCAACCGAATCTCACTGGCTTCTTGTAAACTCTGTGGCACTTCCAAATACATATAATTACCATTATAGTCTTTATCAAGAGCATCAACTACTGAAGCTTCCCGTCGTTTACCTTTATTATCTATATAAACAATTTTACCATATTCCATAGAAAAGTCAACGAAATCTTTCCCTGTAAAAGATGGCGAAGCAAAGAAAATTTGCAATATTAATTTTCCCTGTCTCGCAACTAAATCTGTAGGAGCAGAATGACAACTATTACGGCTAGAACATACCCAAGTATTATAAATTGTTTGACTAACTAAACTAACATCCTCAATCGAAAAAGATAGTTCTTCTTCTCCAAATTGTATGGTTTCTTCTTCTCGCAAAACCTTAGTTTTTTGTTTTTCTATTTTACTATAATCTTCCATATCTAGTTTTATTTTTCTTAAATATGGTTTATTATTATCTAACTCCTGATAATAAAGAACAAATTTATCAGGATTTAAATCTTTATCTACTTTAAAAACCAAAAGAAGTCTTTTAGAATCCTGATTTCCAAGTGTAAGTTTATCAACTGTATCTCCCAAATCCCTAAAATCATTAGCATAAGTTTCATAAGTTTGTGTATAATTACCAGTACCATTCATAACATGAAAACGATTAAAATTAACCTCACGTTCGTTAGCATTATTTTTAATAGTAATATCCAAAACAACAAAATCACTGGCTTTAGAAATCACTTCTCCTCGATAATCCTTGTTCGTAAAATAACTATGATTAATACTTATTGTATAACCATTTGTCTCAATCGCATCACCTTGTTTGTAAGACTTATGCACAATAAAGACAAATCTATAAATACCCACAACACAAACAACAACTAAAATAGAAGCGAGAATATTCATAAGAAAACGATGTTCCTGATAAAAGTAACCAATATTTCTCTTTAAGCGTTTAAACACTCTCTTAAAACTATCTTTATCAATATTTACACTAATTTCAATTTCTTCTCTATCATCATTACTTAATTCTAAATATTCTTGATCAGATTTAAAATCAAATTTATTTAAATCAACCCCGAAAATACGCATCAACAAAATAATGATAACTGCATACTGAGGCAATGTTCCAATAAACAATAAATCATTAATAGCACGAATACCGGTTGTTCCAGAAGAGGAATCATAACCAGAAAAAAGCGAAATAGTCAAAACAAAAGTCAAAGACAAAAAAGCATACGTAACTAAAGGGATGATGTATAATTTCCAAGGTTTCTTCTTATGACGTAACAAAACAACCAAAACAGCAGATAATCCGATAATAATAAGCAATACTAGCAAAGCTATAACACTGGCATATTTAGTAATAGGTTCATAATAAGCATCATAGGTTTCAAGTTGCAAAAACTCAGTAACAAAAGACCGTGTTTGCATACACTTATAATAGATAAAACCACATAAAATTAACAAAAAGATATGAATTTTTCTAAAGTTCTTAATCAAAAAGGCATACGGTTTTCTAATAATCATATGAGCACCCCTATTCTTCTACTCTATACAAGTATAACTTATTTTCTAAGTTTTTTAAATAGTTTTTTAAACAAAAAAAAGCGAAGATATTTCTTCGCTTATTGTATTGCTGTAATTTCTACTTGATAAGATCCATTTGGACTTTCTACAGTTACAATATCGCCTACTTTATGATCAAATAAAGCTTGAGCAATAGGGCTTTCATTAGAAATTCTACTTTCAAAAGGATCTGCTTCTTGACTACCAACAATTTTATATTCGTCCTCTTCGTCATCATCTACATATTTGATAGTTACAGTATTTCCAATACTAACAGAATCAGTAGAAACATCAGAAATAATAGAAACATTTTCAAGCATCTTTTCTAATTGTTTAATTCTAGCCTCGATAACTGCTTGCTCATTACGAGCTGCATCATATTCTGCATTTTCTGATAAATCACCTAACGCACGAGCTTCCTTAATAGCTTGAACATTTTCAGGACGTCTAACATTAATTAAATCATCCAACTCTTTCTTTAAATTATCCAAACCCTCTTGTGTTAAATAAACTGTATTTTTATTCTTCATAATAATTTCACCTCATTATGTTTATTTTTAAACTCAACTTGCGATAGTATATCACATTTAAAAAATATATGCAAGTGCAAACAATAAAATTATTATTTATGAGAAGCAGCTTGCCCAATACTATAACCATCAGTATAAGTTAAGCCTAATTGTTGTTCTCTTACATCACGTTTAATCAATTGTTTTACTTCTGTATCAGACAAACCCTCACCTGTTTCTAAAGAAATAAGACTCAAAGGATCTTTACCAGCGGCTATCATATCAGCAATCTGTCCAGCACGAGCTATTTTCTCATCATCGCTTTGTCCATCAAGTGCTAAATAAGCATTAGGAGAAGAAATTAAATATTTCTTAACATCATCCTGTTTATCAGCACGTAATTCTAAATCAGAAACCTCATCAATATAAGGCTGCATATGTCTTTTATAGGCATAGCCAAGTATTCCACCTACACATAATAGACCTGCTCCAATAGCCAATACAACAGGTTGAACCTCTTCTGGAACATAAAACGAACTAGCTAAAGAAGCAACCCCACCAAGAGTCCCTGCTACGATAGAACCAATAAAGCCTTGCTTTTGTCTTCTTACAAGCACTTCTTTAGATGAAATAGTGGCATCTGCTTGTTCTTCTAGTCTCTTATTAATAGCAGTCTCATTCCCTATAGAATATTCAACATTAGATTCAACATCGCCATTTGCATAAGAAACTTGATATCTTTTTCCATCATCAGTATTTAAAACAGAAACACCAGTCATAAATGTTTCCTTATCTAAACCTGTAATATTCGTATAATCCTTCATAATAATCCCCCTCATTTATAAAGTAGGAAAAGTATACCACAAAATACAAAAAAAAGCAAGTACTATCGCAATACCCGCTTAACTTCTCTAATAAACATATCATCAGTCATTCCGGCAATAAAATCAATTACTTTTCGCCTTGCATCAGTAACCTTTAAATAACGAGGACTCTGAGAATTCAAAAAGACAGTATAAATAACACTCTCAATACGATTAGCTTTAATATCATCTAAATAAATATGATACAACTGATTCATTCCGCTACGATAATATTCGATATCCTCTTTAGTCATACTTTTACTATAAATATTTTCCCCATTAAATTTTTTAAGAGCAAATAACGCACGATAGACTCTTTCACTTAAAGCGATATAAGGTTTATCCAAACTGTTTTCTATAATATCCAAAATTATTGTATTCATAATGTCACTATTCGTATTACCCAAAATTTCCGTAATTTCCTTAGGTAATTCACTTCTTTCAAACAGACCAAGCTCTATCGCATCTTCAATATCACGTCCAATATAACCAATAATATCACTAATACGAACCACACACCCCTCTAAAGTCATAGGATGATTATGACTAGAAGCCTTTAAATCATGATAAGCTTCCTGATATTCTCTTAAAAACTCTTCTTTAGTCTTAGCAACAGGTGTATAAACATTAGATAACATTTCTCCATTATGACACATAATCCCATCCAACACCTGAACAGAAAGATTAAGACCTTCACCATGATTTTCTACTTCCATATAATGACGAACACCTTGAATATTATGAGCAAAATAATCTCCTAACTCTCGTAAAGAAATTTCATTAAGTAATGCTTCTCCAGTATGTCCCAAAGGGGTATGCCCAACATCATGGCCTAAAGCAATCGCTTCAATCAAATCACAATTTAAATTAAGTGCCCTACCAATAGTTCTAGCCACTTTACTAACAAGTTGAACATGCAACATTCTCTCACTAATATGATCATTTTGTTTAAATGAATATACCTGCGTTTTATCTGCATATCTTGTATAACTAAGTGCATGAATAATACGATCCACATCTCTAAAAAAAGGAGCTCGTATATCATCGTCTATAGGATGAAAACGAACTGCCTCACTACTTTTAGTAGCATTAGGAGAATAAGTATCTTCTATTTTTAAAAAATTATTTTTTATTATTGCCAACTGTTTCATATTAACTCTCCATTAAATGTTTAATTTTAATAGCAACCTCTTCTATATCCTTATTAAACTGTTCTTCATCATCGGTTCTATGAATAACATAATCAAACCAATCATCTTCAATAGTAATTTTTTTATCTTGTTTAATTTTCCAATATAAGTCTTCACTATATCCTCTAGAATAATAAACATAATCTCCTATAACAGACAAATCCTTTTTATCATAATCCATTTTTCTATCTCTAATTGCTTTAATATTGTAATTATCATTAGAATGAATACGAATTTTAAATACTTTAAAAGAATTATTATGGAGTTTTTTATGAACTTCTTCATAACAATCCATATTATGAATATTATGATCATAAACAAATGAAATCCTGTGAGAAATTAAAAATGAGAGACGTTCATCATTAATTTCAGCTACCTTCTTTTGTAACGTAGAATCATCAGCATCTGCCACTTCTCGATAATAATAATTACGAACATAATCATTACTAAGTAGATAAATAGATAATTCTCTTGAAAGTTTTCTAGCCAGTTCAAATTTACCAGCACCACGATTAGCAGTAATTAAAATTGCGATAGGTGGTATATATTCCTTAACTCTAACTGCTTCCCTTTCCATTTCTTCTACAAAATTTTTCTCCATAGTATCTCCCTCCTACTAATGATGAAGTAATCGTATCATAGAATATGCAACTATCTCGATGTCAGTATCTAAATATATATAATAGATATTATCAGGGTGTCTTGCTACATCCAACTGATTCATATCTTCATCATACAATTTTTCTATTACAAAAGAAATTCTTTCTCCTTGAGGAGTAAATAACTCTACTGTATCCCCAACTTCAAAATAATTTCTTTCATAGATTTTAATCAACTTTTGCTTTCTATCATAAGAGATAACTTGACCTAAATAATCTTGATTACTAGCTTCATTTCTGCCAGTATAGTATTGATCAGTAGCATCAGCTTCACGAAGTAAATAATGAGTAGAGACAGCTCTATTAGCCACTCTAGAAAGTCTCTCTTCTAAAACTTCTAATACATCTCTAGTCAAAGTATTATCGTAATATCTATCAATAATTTCACGATAAGTACCAATGACAGTTGCTAGATAATACAACGAACGCATTCTGCCTTCTACTTTTAAACTAGTAACACCAATATCTATAAGATTACCAATATATTTAGCCAAATTATTATCTTTCGTCGCAAAAGTAAAATCCTTTTTACCATCTACTGCGAAAGCAAATCTACATACCTGTGCACAACCACCACGATTAGCATCACGATTAGTAACATAATTAGACAAAGCACATCTACCACTATAACAAGTACACATAGCGCCATGAATAAATACTTCAATATCAATTCCAGTCTTATCTATAATCTCTTTTATCTCATCAAGAGAAACCTCACGAGCAAGTACTACTCTATCGACACCTTGTTTTTGAAAATATTTAACACTTTTATAATTCGTTGTAGAATCCTGTGTTGATAAATGTACTTCCACTTGTGGAAAATTCTTTTTAATATAAGAAATAATAAATGGATCACTCACAATAAAAGCATCAATTCCAGCATCAACAACAGATTTAATATAGTCTTCCACACCATCCATATCTTCGTTATGAAAAACAATATTTAAAGTTAAATATACTTTTTTTCCAAGATTGTGAGCAAAACGACAGCCTTCTTGAATCTGATCAATTGTAAAATTAGTTGCATTAGCACGTAATCCATATTTTTCTCCACCAATATAGACAGCATCAGCACCATATAACAAAGTAACTTTTAATCGTTCAATATCTCCCGCCGGAGAAAGTAATTCTATTCTTTTCATTTTTTCACCCTATAGATAGTTTTCTTAAAAAAGAATCCGGTACTATCCCCTAACTTTTTATATTTTTCCACATAAGAAGCATCGCTACATCCATCTACAATATATTTTTTAGTATCATGGAGAAGTTCTAAGAAAGAAGGAATACCTTCTTCTCTAAACAATACATAATCAACGTCAGCCTGATATAAAGAAGAAATAACTGAAGTTCCATTTAACACTTCATCAAGTAAAAATCCGGTACCGTTCTCCTCTTCTTTAACTAAGTAATTTTTATTTGTAATCTTTTCCAAAACCGAAAGTGTAGAACTACCATTTTCCCCTAAGTCTTCATAATAATTATGAACTAATCTTCTTCTACTATATCCAACACTTGGCAAACTGACTACTTCAACAATAGTACTAATAGACGACTCTATAGCAATAGATACAATTTCATCTAATGTAATCTCTTTAGAAAGCAAAGCATAATGAACACCTTGATGAAAATAATAATCACAAGTACGAGTATTTGTAACCATATGAGTTTGACTCCATACCAAATCTAAGGACAAAGAAAGCTCCTGCTTTAATTCTAAAATGGCTAAATCATAAAAGAATACACCACAAATAGACATCTGCTCTAATTCTAAAAGCACACGTCTAAGATCATCAATTTCTTTATTAAATATATTTTTATCCATCTTAACGAAGATTTCTATCTTTGGATATTTATTTATAATTTCCCTAATTTCAGTTAAAGAGAAAGTAACAGAGTTCAAAACAGAAAAATTTTCTAACCCTAATAATAATGCATCACAAGAATCAATATAATTAGAAATTTCTTTGCTTGTAACTTCCACTAATACTTTCATTTATCCACCTCTGTCTATATTATATAATAAAATAAAAAAAAAGAAAAGGTTGAGAAATCTCAACCTATAATTAACTGATTGTATATTCTGATGTTAAAATTAGAAAATAACGAACTACATAGATTTGCTTATCTTTAACATATTGCATATTAATCTGTTCAGTAAAGTCACCAACGGTAAATTCTTTAGTCGCTACAGGTTCTTTTTCATTCATATGTTTATCTAACTCCTGCATAACTTCAGAAATATTATTTTCATCTACTGAAGTGCCAAAGAAATTATTCAAAAGTTTATTACTAATATCAATAATCTTACTAGAAGTAAAATCATCAGTATTAAAATATAACACCATACTAAACTGATCTAACATAGAATTCTTATAAGATGCCGCTATGGTATCAAAATAATCAAGTCCTTTATAACCTGTATAGGAAGCACTACAAAACTGTGAATTAACATCGTTATCAACCACCTCACAAACAGCAGCAGTTAACCCCATCTGCGTAGCAATATCTTTAAAATTAGTAGGATTAATTACTGTCGTAAAACTATTAGTGGTTGCTTGTTGAACAACAGAATAATTACGATTCTCAACATAGTTTACTTTTTTATTTTCAGAAGAAGAATTATCTTTAGATGACAATATTGTATATGCAACTCCACCCCCTAAACATAATAATGCAATTACAATAATAACTATAGAAAATTTTTTCATATAAATCCTCCTTAACAACGTTTAAAGTAGAAGTAAGTACCACCCATTTTACCACAAGCAGAATTAGTCGCTGCTACACAACCAGTATCATAACCTTTACATACCCAAGTGTTAGCACACCCATTTCCATAACAACTAGCACCAAAGTAATTATAACAATATCTACCACCATAATACTCTATAGTACAACAAGAATGTGTATTACATCGTTGACTTGCAGAAGTCGAACCACAACTTTGACCATTATAATTAGAATATTTAGTTCCATATTTAGTTTGTGTTCCTCCTCCACATGAAGCACTACAACCACCCCATGAACCCCAACTAGTCCATGTTGAACTACAACAATCTATTCCTGTATTACAAGTAGTAGAGTCTGTCCAAGTACCACAGTTTCTACCATCAATTCCTTTTTTCGTAACTGTTCTATATTTTGTTCCTGTACCACATGCTCCTTGACAACTTCCCCAGCTACCATAAGAATTTGTCGTTGAACTACAACAGTCCATAGTATTACAGCTTTGACTCTTTCCTGTAGTAATTAATGCACATGAATTTGTACGTGTTTGCGTTCCTCCTCCACATGTCTTACTACAACTACTCCAATTACTATATTTATTAGCTCCATCTTTTGTACTTCCTAAAGACTTAACTGCTGAACGATTTCCTACTTTATCTACCGCAACAGCCCAAGCATAATAACTCTTACCACAAGCACGTGTATATGCTCTAGAAGTTGTAAATCTAGAATCATTCTTACTTGGAGTAGAACTGGAATTAGTTACTAAATATAAATAATGACTAAATCCTGAATGACTATCCTTAGAACCAGAAGCAGCTGTTTTAATACTAGCACTAGCATTGCTTCCACTAACAGCACCAATATTACCACCAGTAGGTGTCGTAGGAGCTGTTTTATCAACATAGATATTCGCTGTACAAGTTCCAGTATTCCCTGCATTATCTTCTACTGTATAAGTTTTCGTTTTTGTAGTTGTACTAACAGTATCTTTAAAGGAAGATACTTTACAACCACTACCACTACCATCCTTACAATTTATAGTAACAGTTCGATTTCCACCAGTCCAACTAGTACTTCCACCACTAACTGTACAAGTTGGTTTTTGTTTATCTACATATACATTCATAGAACAACTATTACTGTTTCCCGCTTTATCTTTAATAGTAATATTAGCAGTTTTTACTACTTTGTTCTTAGTATTACTATCATTATAAGATTCAGAATAAGATGCTTGTTTACAACCACTAGTAGCATCACTACACTTAACAGAAACCGTTCTATTAGAGTTTGTCCAAGTAGTACTATGACTCTTAGTACCACACACGGGTTTAGTTGTATCAATCATAACAGTAACTGGACAATTAACTTCTTCATTATTTTTACCTAATATAGTAACATAAGATTCATCTACATCAGAAGAAAATGTCCTTGAAAAACTAGGAGATAAACATTTAGTTTTGCTATTAATACATTTAACCGTAACCTTGCGACTCTTAGTAGACGAAGAAGCATTAATCCATTGATTATTATTTTTTAAATCAAGTGATGGACTTTGACTACCACATTCAGGTAATCCTTCATCATAAAAACTTTCTGATTTAGAATCACTCTTAACATTTCCATAAATATCATAAGCTGTTGCTACAACTTTAACAACACCAGGAACATATTTCTTAAGCTTAACAGTTTTAGTAATTTTACTTTGATTATCCCCAGAAATATTATTAGAAGTATAAACAACTTGATCATCTTTATAAATTGTATATTGATAACTTCCTATTTTACTAAGCTCATTACCATTAACAGAAACCTCAATCTTAGCTCTAGAATCTTCGATAGGACTAGACTTAGTAAGAGTTACTTTTACAGTTAAATCTGTTTCTATTTCAGCTTTATGATTGATAGAATATGCAGGACATTTCAAATATACACTATATATATAATCACTTTTTGAAGATTTAATAACACTAACATAACTTGCAGTAGTATTACATTCTGCTTTACCATAATCAACAACAGACCCACGTTTAAGATAATTATTTTTAATTAATGTCTCAACAGTAACTTGCCGTTCCTGACCAATATTTTGTGGTAATAAAGTTCTATGATCACCATAATAACTTTTTGCCGCTAATATCAATTGATCTTCCAAATTATCATAAAACCCTTCTTTAGAATTAGATAAAATAGAAGAAACAGAAACTATCGCAAGGCCCATTAAAATTCCTAAAATAACAATAGCTGCAAGTATTTCTACTAATGTAAAACCTTTTTTATTTAACCTCATTACTATCACGTCCTATTATAATCATACAATAATATAATAAATGAAAACAAAAAGAAATACAAGTCAAAAGAAAAAAAAGTTACTTATTTAGTAATACTAAAAGCATAACTTTCATCATCAAAAAATTCTTCTTCACCATAAACAGAATATATCGTAAATGGACGATAGGCAACTAATCTACCATTTTCCACATAATAATAAACTGAGTCCATATAATTATAATTTTGAATTCCTCTCCAATTTAAAAAACAATCATAATTACATTCTTGAGATGCAAAAAAACCTTTTTTTACTTCCTGCTGATAATATTTTTGAAACTGCGATTCAATTTTCTGTTTTACTTCATCTTCTGTTACATCAAATAATGATAATAGCTCTTCATCTGTCATCAAAGTCTGATCATTTAAATCAAAATTATATGTATGAAAAGAAACATCAGGAAACGAATAACCAGCACTATAATCAGACATACGAAGTAAAATAGATAAAACTTCCCCATTTAACTGCGAATCATAAACCATTAAATTATTCTTATTCTTTAAAAACGACTCTGCATATTGCTGAATTGTCTGATTCACTAATCTTGCATCCTCACTATCAATATTAATATAAGGAATTTCATTATGCATATTCTGGTTATTCGTAGAAGTATCCAGAGTATAAACTAAATACTGTGAAGAATCCTCTTTAATATAATTATAATTACTATAATAATTTTTATATAAATAATATCCAATTAAAAATATCGCTAAAAGAATAACACCGCCCCAGATAAGTACTTTTTTTACATTAAAAGAAATGTGAAAAGAAAAATTATTTTTCCTAGGCTTTAAATTTCTATTTCTTTTTTCCCCCTGATTTTGAATGACATCAAACATAATTCCTCCTAATTAACACCTTTTATTCGCATAATGCCACGTACAGTTCTATAATTATAAGAAGGAGAGATTTTTATACCAGAACGAGTACTGGCAGCATGAACCATTTCTTCTCCATTACCAGTAAGAATTCCAACATGGCCATAATACATTACAACATCCCCTGCTTTGATATTACCATCAGTTACCAAAGTATACATATCTGTTTGATTCCACATAGAATCTGTTTGTGAAATTAAATTGATACCAAAATGTGCAAAAACATAAGAAACAAAACCAGAACAATCGGCACATACATTAGGATCTTTACCACCCCAACAATATCTACCACCAACAAAAGATTTAGCATACTCAACAATAGCTTTACCAGTGGCACTTCCTTCACCAACAGTACCACCTTCCTCTGCCGTAACATCAGGTTGATCATAATCATCAGATTGTAAAATAAAACTTTGTGGTTTCTTATCAGTAGTAGACACATAAGTGCTATTTTCCTTTTTCAAAACCTCTCTAGAAATACGAGCAGTATCCCAACAAGCACCTAACTGAAAAGAACCAATATCATCAGGAACTAAGCTGATTGCTAAATTCACTAAAAAAGGAACAAAAAAACATAATAATGCAGCAATAAATTTATTTAACAAACTTTTTTTCTTCTTATCATCATCGGGATTAATTAATAATTGAGTAAACTGAATTGCTAAAGCTGTCATCAATAAAATAGGAGCAACCATCTGTATCAAATCTAAAACTTGCCTCAAAATATCTAATATGGTCAATAAACCATAGTCTGTACAACATGTTCCCAATGCTTCACTACAATTAAGAATCTGAACAAAGTCGCTCATAATACCACCGCCTCATTTTTTCTACTAAGTAACAACTAACATTATTTTATTATAAATTGAAAAAAAAGAAAAGAAAATTAACCATAATACTGTTGAATGGCCTTTGCTATATCTTTAGCTATTTGTTCTTTTTTACTGTTATAAGTATCCATAGCCTGCTTATTATCATAAAACTCCGTTTCCAAATAAGTAATCGGAACACCTAAATTCATAAAATATCCTATATCAAAAGCACTATAAATATAATCTGAGAACTGGCGATGACCAGTATTAGATATTACCGCATTAACAATAGCTTGGTCCGCAGCAGTACTATAACTACTCGTTCTCTTTACTAGTTGAGTACCAGCAGCACGACCACTACCAGAAGCATTAAAGTGAATTTCTAAAACATATTTATATTTTCCCCAATCAAATTGATTACATAAACTGGTATTGTTTCTACACTCACGATAAAAAGAGGTATTCATATCATTAGAATTTCCAGCCATCAAAGCATTCGCAATATCAGAAGAAACTCCTAAAGAACTAAGTTCAGATTGAATTAACTTAACTAAGATACGGGTTTGATCAGTTTCATCATAACCAGAGGAAATCATACCACGACAATCATTAGGAGAACTAGCACAGTAAGGTGGATAAGAATGTCCTGCAATAAGTAAAATGGTTCCATCTCCACCACTACCATTTTCAGGTTTCGCAGTAACCTCGGGATCATCATAATCTTCTGGCATTACAATAAAACTCTTAGGTTTTTTATCAGTAGTAGACACAAAAGTATTTTCCATAGCTAACGTCATTTCTTCACTAATCTCTGCAGAATGCCAACAAGAAGCAAAACTAAACTCAGAAAATACCAAATTAACAACAACATTCACGATTGTTGGCAATAGAAAAACAACAACCGTAGCCATTACTTTATTGATTAAACTCTTTGACTTTTTATTTTGCTCATCTTCAGGATTAACAACCATCTGTGTAAATTGTATAATTAACCCAACAATTAAGATAATAGGAACAATAATATGTATAATATTTAAAATTCTCTGTATAGCCCCTAAAATATTAGCCAAACCAAAATCAGCACAACAAGTATCAATATCCCCAGAACAATCCAAAATATATAAATAAGGCATACCATCACCTCTTTAATCTTTTACTACAAAACGAAAAGAATCCAAAGAAAAATACTTTTCCTCACCATAAGTAGTATAAATATTAAATGGTTTATAAAGAATTAATTTCCCATTTTCAATATAATACGTATTGTCATTCATTACATTAACAATATTTTTAGACTCCATAAAACAAGAAAAGTCGCACTCCTCTTTCGTAAAATATCCTTGCTTTATCAAATCATTATAAAACTCAACAAATTTATAAGTAATAAAATAACGCAAAGTATCTTCATCGATTTTATACATATCAAAAATATCCTTATCGGAAAGCAAAGTCATATTTTTTAAATCAATATTATAACTACGATAATAAATATCAGAATAATCTGCATCAGCATATCGCTGCTGTGAAATAATTAAAATAGACAGCAGATGATCAGAAACGGAATATTCATATAAAAAGCCCTGTGTAAACTTCGTTAAATAATCTTGATAATAATCCATAATATCAGAATTAATATCATCAATAACAGAAGAATCAATATTAATAACAGGAACCTTATCCGTTGCTAATACATCGAGAGAATTAGAAGAATAAACAATTTCTTTCTCTTTATTTTTTAACAAATCTTGGTAATTAAATTTTCTAGGAAAAAGAAAAAAAACAGAAGAAGAGACAATAACTACAATAAGCACACAAAATACAATCCACTTAGGCTTCCTCTTAGATATTTTAGTCTCTACTTCTGACACATTAAACACTGGCTTCACTCCCATTATTTTCTCGTACTAACCGAAATTCCATCTCCCACTTCAAAAAACTCCGTATTATATTTTTCATTTGTTTTTAAATAATCAACATAATCTTTAATCTTACGAACTAATGCTCTCAAATTTTTACTTTTTATTTCTTCTTCTTTTTTATCGACTAAACCATGAAACTTCAAATTATCAGTAATAATTACTCCACGATACTCCAAATTACGTTCAAACATTTCAAAAAACTTAATATTTTGTGCTTTCGCAGCATCGATAAATATTAAATCAAACTTTTCATCCAATTTAACGTTAAAGGCATCATTATAAATTAATGTAATCCTATTTTCCAAACCAAAAGCTTTTACATTCTTTAAAGCCTCTAAATAACGAATCTCATCTCTTTCTATCGTTGTAATTTTAAGATTAGGATCAACAAGAGCCATCATAATAGCAGAATAACCAATTGCTGTACCTATCTCTAAAACATTCTTAACATGATTTTTTAAAATAAATGTAGTCAAAAAATCAATTCCCTCATCCATCATAATAGGAACATTATTAACTTCTGCATACTGCTTCATCTCGCGAATCAAAGCATACTTATCTACCATATCCAATCACCTTTATCTTTAATCTCCTGTACCATAGCTTCATGCTCCGCTAATGTATTAGTATAGAAAATATTTCCATTTTTATCCGCAACAAAGTATAAATAATCACTATCCGTAGGCTCAATACTAGCTTTCAAACTAGATAAACTAGGATTACAAATAGGACCTATAGGCATCTGTCCCCTCATATTAGCAGCCCTTGTATTATAAGGATTAACGGTTGCAAACTGAGCAGTCGTTAAATCACTAGTCATAGGAAGTTGTAATGCATAATAAGTAGTAACATCACTACCCAAATTCATATTAGCAGCAATCCTATTTTCAAAAATACCAGCAATCATCTTACGATTCTCAGTATTAGTACCTTCAAGTTCCACCAAAGATGCCATAGTCATATAATAGTGCACATTATTCTGAATCTGACTTCTATATGGTTCAAGTTCTTTTTCCATTTCATCTAACATAGTCTCAACAATAGTAGAAACACTAACATCTTTGCCATCAAACTGATAAGTATCAGGAGCTAAATATCCCTCTAAAGGGTAGTAAATTCCTTCCTGTAAAATTGAATCTGTCAAAAACCAATATTTTTGTCTTAATGTTTCTAAAAATGTACTATCATTTAGTGTATTTAACACTTCTGTTTCTGAATGATTTGTAGCCTTTGCAATTTCAGAAGCATAATCCGTAATCCGCATTCCCTCTTTAAAAGTAATCGTAATAGCATCTGGATTATACTTACTACCAGACACAAGTTCAGAAATAATATCTTCCATAGACATATCCCTACGAAACAAATAAGTAGAGGCTTGTAAATACAAGTCGCCTTTACTTTTTACAGTAATAGTAAATAACATTTCACTACGAATCAAATCATTCTCTTTTAATATTTTAGCAATTCCTGTAACACCAGTACCACTAGGAACAACAATTTCTATATCATCATGATCATTTTTATCTACAGGACTTGCTAAAAACAAATAAACCGCCGCTAATAAAATTAATAAAGAACCCATTAAAATTAAAAAAATTAGTAACGGTTTCGGTCTTCTCCTCACTGCCATAAATACCCCTCCAGAAAAATAAAGAGCTATTATTGCTCATTATCTTGATTATTATTTGCTTGTTTTCTAACTTCTTCTTGTAATGTTTCAAGAATTGTTTCAATAACCTTCCACTCTTTATCTGTTTCAATTGCTTCCAATTTACTATGAGGATCATTAGGATCATAAATAGAAGCATAAACTTCTACATTTCCCTCTGCATCTTTAGTATTATCTGTATATACGATATAGTTTTTATGTGTTTCTTCACTTTCAAAAGTAAATAACACATCATAAACTATTTCATTACCATTTTCATCAATCATTGTAAAACTATTTTTCTTCATTTTGCTTTCTCTCCTTATCTAAAAAACTTTGCAATATTATAGTTGCAGCTACACTATCTACTACTTTTTTTCTACTTTTTCTAGAAACATCAGCATAAATAAGCATATCTGTAGCACTCTTGGTAGATAATCTTTCATCTTGTAAATATACAGGAATAGATAAAACTTTCTCTAATTCTTTCTGAAATTTTAAGCTAAGTTCCCCTTTAGGGCCAATAGAATTGTTCATATTCTTAGGAAATCCCAAAACAATGGCACCAATTTTCAACTCATCAACTAAAGAAATAACTTCCTTAACCAATCTCGCATATTCCTCTTGATGACGAATAACACCATAACTAGACGCAATCATCCCAGTAGAATCACTCGTTGCAATACCTAAGGTACGACTTCCTAAATCTAATCCTAAATATTTCATCTATGATTTTTATAAAATTCCTGCAATAACACTTCTATAATTTTTGCTCGATCTACTTGCTGGATTTTAGTGCGAGCATCCTGATAACTAGAAATATACCCAGGATCTCCGCTAATTAAATAACCAACAATCTGATTGCTAGGATTATATCCTCTTTCTTCTAAAGAATCCCATACCTCTTCAAGAATATCACTAATAAAACGATTATCAATATCCTTAATATTAAATAGACTTGTCTTATCTTGTGACATAATATCACCTCACTATAATATAATTCTATTTTAGCATTGATTAAAAACTATTACAACCAAAAAAAGAATATTCTAAAAAGGAATATTCTTCTAAACTGTATAAACAAAAGCCATATAGATAGCAAATGCAATAAAAATACCAGTAATAATCCACCCATTAAGTCTTTCAAACCAACTGCTCTTATCTTTTACCCCTAAAGCAATAGACATTAAAGTACCACCGATAAGTCCACCGATATGAGCAAAATTATCTACACCCGACATAAAGAATCCCAAAGCTAAATTCAAAAGAATCAAAGGTATAATCTGACTTTTAACAACATTTCCCAAATAAACTCGATAATGATATCCAAAATAAACAAGTGCTCCCATAAGCCCGAAAATAGCTCCACTGGCACCTACAGATGCATAATTTCCAAAAATCATAGAAAACAAAGCACCACTAATACCAGCAACTAAATAAATAATCAAAAATTTAAATCGACCTAAAAAGTTCTCTACCTGAGACCCAATAACATATAATGCATAACAGTTAAACAATAAATGCATAATTCCACCATGTAAGAATATTCCTGTAAGCAAACGATAAGTTTGTCCTTCTCGAATAGCTGGTCCCCAAACAGAGAAATTAGCAATTAAATCATCATACAATCCAAACAAAACAGGAATCACATATAGAATAACATTAACAGCTATCAACCAATAAGTAATCATTGGAAAATTATTCTTAAAAACAGCATTAATTTTCTTAGCATCTTTTTTATTATGTTCATTAATATCACTTGTAATTTTAGCAAATAAAGCAATTCCTTTTTCATTGAACTTTAACTTCTTAGTTAAATCAGGAAACTCTCTCTTAATAACATCACTCTTTTTAAAATCAGCTTCTGTATCAATCTTTACACATTCCACATTAGGAATAGCATGAATATCTTGACTTACATTATCACCTAAATCTAAAAAAATACTCAAAGTATTCATACGAAAAGATAAAGTTTTCTTTTTTATCTTTTTAACAATTCTTTTTGTCTTAAAAACATCAAAATTAAACTGTTCATCATTATGTATATAACCAGAAACAATTCGTACTACTTTATAATCTTCATCAAGATTTTCTAACCAAATCTCATTTTCAACCCCTTGTAAAATAATAGGATTATAATTTTTGTCTATAATAAAATAATGAAGTAATTTCATCACAAGAATATTCTTGTCATCCATTAAAATCTCATTTTCCATCTAATCCCTCCAAAATACTAATAATATTATATACTAAAACATAAAATAAAGAAAGAGGTGTTTTATGAAGAGATTTGTAAAGTTTATCATAATTTTACTGCCCTGGTTCTTATCTTCCCTAATTCCTATAGACAAAAATTATTATAACAATCTAAATCTTCCATGGTTTGCTCCACCTGGAATCGCATTTGGAATAATATGGACTTTCCTATATATCTGTATTGCAATTAGTATATATCAAATCATAAATAATCATAATAAAAAGGATATACCTAATTCATATAAGTATACCCTACTACTAAATTATATAGCAAATCAAAGTTTTCAACCACTATTCTTTTATTTTAAAAATAATTTTTTAGGTTTTATTTCCTGTATCATAACATTTATTACTTCTTTATTTTTATATAAAGAAACGAAAGATTTAAAGGAAAGTTCTGCTAAATGGCTAATACCATATGTAATTTTCACTCTATATGCCAGCATTCTTTCCCTATCCATTTACTTTTTAAATATTACTTAACATGATTATTATATTCTCTAGCTATATCTAAAAATTTATGCAATTCTTTTTCTAATTCTTCAAAATGGTCTTTACAATAAGTAAAGTCCTTTTCTTTACTCTTTAATTCATGTTGATAAGCAATATCTGCAAAACTCATAAATCCTAAGTATTTAGCATCACTTTTCATTGAATGAACTAAAATTGCATAATTTTCCATATCTTTCTCTTCCAAATACTTTTTCAAATTAGAAAGTTTTTCATCAATTTCCTCTAAATAATCATGAAGAGTCATATGATACATCTCCATATCACCTAAAAGTTCTAAGGCATGATCAATATCTACTCCGTGATTTCTTAAATAATCTTCATTATATACTTGTTCACTAGATGAAGCATCACTAGTATTAACACTTTCAGAAACATCTAAAAGCTCAATAGTATGAAATAACTCCCCAGTCTGAGAATCTTTCAAATGAAGAAGTGTCGCAAAAACACGAACCATTTCATCTTTTTCGATCGGCTTAGCTAAATAATCATCAAACCCATCACCTATATACTTCTCTCTCATACCAGTAATCGCATTAGCAGTTAAGGCAACCACAGGGATAGAAAACCCTTGTACATCTTTTAATTTCTTTAAAGTCTCAACTCCACTCATTTTAGGCATCATATCATCCAGTAAAATAATATCATATTTCTCACCAGACATAATTTTTTCCAAGCAATGATAACCGCTATCTACACATTCCACTAAAGCAGAATATCTCTTTAATAATTGACTAGCAACCTTTAAATTCAAAGTATTGTCATCAACTACCAAAATCCGATAACCAGATAAGTCTAAATGTGTCAAATTAGGTCCAGTATCTTTATGTAAGCTACTTTCTTTTTCAATAGGCTGATCTAGAATAATAGTAAACTTAGATCCTTCACCATAAACTGTATGAACAACAACTTTACCGCCCATAAGTTCAACCAACTGTTTAGTAATTGCAAGACCCAATCCGGTACCCTCTACTGTCGTATTACGGTCTTCGTCAAGTCGCTGAAATTTAGTAAATAATTTATCAATATTTTCTTTCTTAATACCACGACCAGAATCCTCAACAGAAACAATCAAACGACAACGATTAGCATTATTTACACAATTAACTTCATACCGTACAAACCCATGTTCCGTATATTTACTGGCATTACTCAAAATATTAGTAACAACTTTCTTAACATTGGTATGATCACCGTATAAAACTTTTGGTAAATCAGGTGCAATATATACTTGAAAATCAAGTCCCTTCTCATCCATTCTAGGCTTAATTAACTTAGCAAGACTAGAAAATAATTCAGGTGCATCATAAGGAGAATTAGTAATCTCTAATTTACCAGCTTCAATCTTAGATATATCTAAAATACCATTAACAATCTCTAACAAAGTATTAGAAGCATTAACGATATCTTTTGCATTATCTTTAGCCTCATCCAATGTTTTAGCATGACGTACACAATCACTAAAACCAACAATAGCATTTAATGGAGTACGAATTTCATGAGACATACTAGATAAGAAATCAGTCTTAGCCTGATTAGCTTTATCTGCCTGTTCCTTAGCAAGTTCTAATTGATTAATCATTTTTACATCCGGATTTTCAATTGTATGATACATAATAAAAATTACAAATGTTTCCATAGAAGTCATAAGCAAAATATCTGGATTAAATAATTGTACAAACACAACTATAACACCTAAAAGCATATATGCAAAAATAGGTAAACACTTAATTCGCTGAATGTTTTTAAAATTCTTAAGTAAAATAATAATCCATAAAAGTATACATCCTCCACTATATACATACAAAACAGAAGTAGCGGGACCATAAGAATAAATATTCCCTATTTCAGTACTATAATATAGTGGCAATAATAATGTTAATATCAAAAAAATGAAATAACATACATACAGAATTTTACGAATTGTATTAATATATACTACACGATTGGTAAACTCTTTACCCATTTTTGATAGGATAAAAATATAATAAGTAAACATTGTAATCCAAGTAAGCAAATAAATTAAATAGCCTTTAGAAATAACAAAATTTAAAATTGGCACTTTGTCTATATGTGCAATAGTGTAAACACTAGAAACATCTAAAAACAAACCAATCAAATTACATATTAAAAGACAAGAAAAAATTTTTGTCTCATCAGTTTTAATCCTTTTTTTTGAAAAATATAAAAATATAAGCATACAAATATAAAATAAACTACAAATTTGAAATGCAACAGATCTTAAGAATTCCATATTAAACACTTCCCTATCTTATAAAGAGTATAACACGTATTAAAAAAAAGAAAAAGATTAATTACATCTTTCTCTCTTTATTCTCTTTAATTAAATGTAATATTTTACCACGAAGCATCTTGTTAGCTTCATCCAAAGAATCATCAGGGCGAATTCGAAAACCTTCTCCAAAATTAACAATTAAGTTCTGACTACCGATAATATAATCACCAGTAACACCAAAGGGAACAATAGTGGCACCAGAGCGTTGAGCCATAGAAACAGCTCCAAATTTAAACGGTAACAACCAACTATCCATATATTCATCCGCTGATAAAGTCTCTTTTAAAAATTTATCAACATTATTTAACCCCTCACAAAAATCAGAAAAAGAAACTTCTTGATTTGAATACATCTGTTGTAATTTTAATACTTGTGAAAGTAATGGATTTTGTAAATGCATCATTTGAGAAAATTCTTCTTTTGATAATTGTTTACTGCTCATTTTGTATAAATCATCAATATGATTTTGCTTCATATGATTTCTAGTTCCTTCTGGAAAAAGGCCAACGGCACTATCAATATCCAAATAGTTTAAAGCTATTATAGTAGATTGATGCGCATCACCTTGTCGATCTACACATATAGCGCCAGTTTTTTCAAAAAAAGGTCCAAGTTTACTATCAAAATATTCTTTTTTAGACATCCAATGTGTCGGTCTAGTTGTAGAACAGATAACAGGAAACTGATCCCAAACATGTAAATGATTTCCACATAACAATAAAGGTCCCTTGTTGGGTATATGCTCTTTATTAATAATTGTTGGTTGAAATAATACCTTAAATAATGGAACACCAATACTTCGTACAACACCATAATTGAAACGATAAGTATCTCGATCAAATTGTTTTATATAATCAGAATTTAATTTATCAGTAGAAGCTTTCTGTCCAAGAAAAAGAATATCATCATATGTTTTTTCAGAAATTATATCTACTCTCCGAACTTTATCACTTTCTACAACATTCTGATTATGACGGTTAGAAATACATAAAACACCAGCAATATCTTTAATTCGATTTATATTTTCTGTTTTATCTTCTATCATAACATCAATACCCAATCTTTTACAAATATCGTATTTTTCCTCTGGACTATTACTTTCATCACAATAATAAATTTTTTCATATGGAATATTATTATTATGCAACCAAGAAACAACCATTTTACGAAACAACTTACCCATAGTACCATCTTCGGTAGTATGAGCACGACCTGTAATGATAAAAATCTCATTACCTTCGTTATCTAATCTCTGTAACAATTCTTTCATACCAGGTCGAATTGGTTCTTTTAAACAATATTCCCAAATATACTTAGTCCAAAACTTTTCTCTTTCTTCTTTCGTACAATGAAAAATATCACAAATATCATAACCAGTATCATCAATATCCGTAACATCCTTAAAGTGTTTTTTTCCGTACTTTAATTGATATGCTTCTAAATCTGTCAAAACACCATCTACATCTACACCTATTCTCATAAAGAACCTCCCTATTTTCTAACTTTCTGAATAGCAGTTTGATTTTTCAATCCCTGACGAGTAATTTTACCTAATAATGTTTGAGGCAACTTATCAACATACTCAAACTGTTTAGGAACAGAATAATGATTTAAGTTTTGCTCGCATAAAGCAATAAGTTCTTCTTGAACTAAATCTATATCATGTTCTCCTTCTGTAAGAACAACATATGCCTTTGGAATTTCTCCCTTATAGGAATCAGGAACTCCAATAACAGCACACTGAGAAACATTATCACTTTCTTCAAGCGTTTGTTCTATTATATTAGGATAAACATTAACACCACTGGAAATAATCATATCACCACGTCTAGTATCAAAATATAATTCACCTTTTTCTACGTGTGCTAAATCTCCTGTATGCAACCAAGAATCCTGAAGTACTTTTTTATTTTCTTCTGGTTTTTCATAATAACCACTCATAATAGTAGGTCCTTGAAGACAGATTTCACCAACTTCACCAATATGAACTTCTTCATCCGTATTTGGTCTAACCAATTTTAAATTAGTTCCAATCATTGGAATTCCATTAGAGCCATAATGATTATAATCACCTGCCGCAAAAGTTGCACCAGCAACAACTTCTGTCAAACCATAACCTTTTTCTAAGGTAACCTTAGCACCATGTTCTGCAAAAAATTGATTAATAGAATCTTCTAATGAATTTTTAACCAAATCTCCACCAGACACAATGTTTTTTACATAAGACAAATCTGCATTTTTCAAATCCTTACATTTAATAATTCCTTTAAACAAAGTAGGAACTCCTAAAATATGATTTGGATGATATTTTTCAAAAATCTTTCCTATTTCTTTTGCTTCCAATTTAGGAATCAAAATACATCCTACACCATATGAAAGTGGTAAATGTAAAGAACTACATAACCCAAAACCATGAAAAACAGGCATAACTGTTAACATTTTCTCACCACGAGAAAAATTATTAATATTATATTTAAATTGCTCTACCATAGAATTAAAATTGCGATTAGTTAAACAAGCAGCTTTACTCTTGCCAGTTGTACCTCCAGTATGTAACATAACTGCAATATCATCTGGATTATAAGAATAAGAACGGATATTTTTCTTATTTCCAGTCTTTATAAAATCTGAAAACTTCTGATAATTTTTATCATCTGGAAGTTTAGGCCCACCAATTGTTAATTGATAACCAATTTTCAACGGTAACGGCATAGAATCTGACGGAGAAACTACAACCGCATCTTTTACTTCCGTATCAGAAATAATAGAATCTACCTTATCAAATGAAGTATCAATAGTAACTAACAATTTTGAATGAGCTTCATTTAAAAAATCACGAATTTCATTAGCAGAAGATAAAGGATGAATCATATTAGCAATAACACCTATTTTATTTAATCCATAAAAGGCATAAACTGCTTCTGGAGTATTTGGCATTATCAAAGTAACAATATCTCCAGGTTTAATTCCTTTAGCTAAAATACTTGCCGCAAACTGATTTGCTTTTTTCTCCAGTTGACGATAAGTAATTTTATTACCAAAATAATATAAAGCAACATCTCCTAAATGATCACGATTATCTTTCATCATATAATCATAAATAGACAAATCACAAACACCAGAATCTATTGTTTGATAATATTTTAAAATTTGTTCATCACTATAATGAATAAGCCAAGGTTTATCATATGACAATTTATTAGTTAATGGTCCTTGTATTTCTCCAGTCAATAATCCTTTCAAATATAAATCCCTTAATGCTTGTTCATTAATTTGCAAGTCTTTAATTTCCATAAATTTCCCCCTCTTAACAAAAAAAGCAGCACCAAAAAGAGACAAAAACTCTATAAGGTACTGCTTTCTATATCTATATAATTGATTAAATAAGTCCTTAACATAAGAACCAACTCCCCCAACTAAGCAATATTCTACACGATAAATCTCTTTTTTGCAAGTATTTATTGATTTCTAAGTTGTTCTAGATTATCTAAAAACTCTTGTGGAGGATCAACTTCAAAAAATAATTCTTTACCTGTGGAAGGATGTTTAAACTTAATACTCTTAGAATGTAACATCTGGCCAAACTCCGTAGACTTACCTCTACCATACATTGGATCATTAGAAACAGGATAACCAATATATGCCATATGAACACGAATTTGATGAGTCCTACCAGTCTCTAAAATACACTCTACTAAAGTATGATTAGAAAAAGTTTCCAAAACTTTAAAATGAGTAATAGACTCTTTTCCATGTACATCAGTTACTGCCATTTTTTGACGATTATTAGGGTCTCTTCCGATAGGAGCATCAATCGTTCCAGTATCATGTTTAATAACTCCATCAACAATCGCTAAATAATGACGTTCTACTTCTTTATTAGCAATCATTTTAGACAAAGCTTCATGCGTTTTATCGTTTTTAGCAACCAACATCAATCCACTAGTATCTTTATCTAAACGATGCACAATCCCAGGACGATTAGGCTCCCCAGCAGAAAGATGAAAACGATATAAAAGTGCATTAACTAAAGTACCAGTATAATGACCAGGAGCAGGATGAACAACCATTCCACTAGCCTTATTAATAACAAGTAAATCATCATCTTCATAAACAATATCAAGAGGTATATCCTCTGCTTCTATAGAAATATCATAATTTAAATCATCATTAACTATGATAGTATCTCCTAATTTAACATTATAGTTATTACTAACAACTTTACCATTAACAGTAACAAGTTCCTGTTTAATAAGTTTTTGTACTTTACTTCTAGATAAATCTAATTCCTCTGCTAAATAAGAATCAATTCTTTTTCCATTTTCTGTTACTTCTATCTCGAAATTCATTATAATCACTCCTAAAAATATCAATTACTAAAATTAAAAAACCCACTGTAATTCCAATATCTGCAATATTAAATACTGGAAAACTATAGCCAAAGAAAGAAAATGCTAAATAATCAACAACCGCACCATATAAAATACGATCAATTAAATTACCTATAATCCCCCCAATAACAATACCAAGTCCAACCTTTTTCCATTTAGTCATAACTTCATCTGAAAGCACATAAAAGTGTAGAAAAGCTAAAACCAATACACTAAGTACGATAAGAATGATAGTTGCTCCACTAAAAAGACTAAATGCAGCACCTGTATTTTCAATATGATACAAAGAAAAAAAGCTAGGAATAACAGTAATTTCATCCATCAAAGAAATCTTAGAACGTACAAGTAATTTAACTAATTGATCAATCATTAATAAAACACAAGCAACACTATAAACAGCCTCTCTATTTTTTAACAACCGACCTGTCTTTTTAATCTTCTTTATCATCGTTATCCTCCTTTTCTTTCAAATATTTAATTCTTTGTACAATAACTTGATATTGATTAAGTCTTTTTTCAACTGTACCACGAACTTTCAACAAATCTCCTTTTTCTATACCTTCATATAAACGATATACTTTAGGAAACAAAGTAAAATCCATAGTACCAGTTTCATCACTACCAGTAATAAAAGCCATCTTATCACCTTTTTTAGTATTAATAACTTTAATCTTATCTACTAAAATTAAACAATCTATTCTCTTAGAAAAATAATTAGATATTTCATTTAAAGATACGGTATATGGATTATCTTTCTTATACATTAATGTAGGATGACTAGATAAATAAAAACCAAAAACTTCTTTTTCTTTATCTAATAAATAACTATCTTCATATTCCCTCTGTTCCTCAATATCAGGTTGCATAACCAATGATGGATCTATATCTTTCGTAAGTTCTGCATAATTAAATAAACTATCCAAATTATAAATTAGAGTTGAGATATTATAAGAAAACTCATGAAAAACATCTGCATAAATCAATGTTTCTAAATTTTTCTTTCCAACACCAGCAATATAAAGTCGACTAAAAGCATCATAAATACTTACAAACTCGCCCTCTTCTCTTGCTTTCATAATACTATTCGCAACAACGATACCAATAGACTTAATATTAGAAATTGGATAAACTATTCGCCCATCTTTTACAATATATCTAGTATCGCTCAAATTAATAGAAGGTTTTAAGATTTGTAATCCATTAGCACGAGCTTCCATAATATATTCATGAGTCTTTGTTTCGCTACCAATAACATTAGTTAAAAGATTAGCAAAGAATATTGTTTTATAATGACTCTTTAAATAAGCCATTTTATAAGCAATCAATGAATAAGCAACAGAGTGAGAACGGTTAAATCCATATCCAGCAAAATTAAGTATCAAATCGAATATCTTTTTAGACACTTCATAATTATGACCACGCTCTAAACTCTTATGAATAAACTTTTCTTCCTCATTCTTTAATAAATCTACTTTCTTTTTACTCATAGCACGACGTAAAACATCAGCTTCACCTAAACTATATCCAGCAAAACTACTAGCTACTTGCATAATTTGTTCTTGATAAATAATAATACCATAAGTATTTTTTAAAATTGGTTCTAAACAAGAATCTAAATATGTAATTTCCTCTTCTCCATGTTTTCTACGAATATAAGAATCAATATTAACAGCTGGACCTGGACGAAATAAAGCAATCGCCGCAAATATATCTTCAAATTGATTAGGACGTAAATTACGTAAAAAGTTACGCATTCCTACAGACTCAAACTGGAAGATTCCACTTGTATTTGCCACTTCAAAAATATGAAGTGCATCCTTATCATCTAATGGAATTTGATTAAAATTAATTTTTTCTCCTAAAGCATTTTCTATATCTTTTAAAATATTATGAATAATAGTCAAATTCTTAAGACCTAAAAAATCCATTTTTAAAAGTCCCAAATCTTCTAAATACTCCATAGAATAACTTGTTAAATACATACCTTCACTAACTGTTAAAGGTAAAACTTCATCCAAATCTTTTTGACACATAACAATACCAGCAGCATGAGACGAAGTATGTCTTGGAAACCCTTCCAATTTTAAAGCTACTTTAAACATCTTAGTAAGTAATAAATCACTATCTATTCTAGCTTTAAACGCAGCGTTATTATTATAAAAATCGCTTAATTTATCTTTCGTAAATGTAGGAATAAATTTATTTAAACCATCCACTTTATAAGTAGGAATATTTAAAACACGACTAACATCACGAATAACTTGCTTAGCTCCCATAGTACCAAAAGTTACAATACCAGCCACTCTCTTTTTACCATATTTAGAAACAACATACTCTATAACTTCATCCCTTTTATCATCAGGAAAATCAGTATCAATATCAGGCATAGTCTTACGCTCTGGATTTAAGAAACGTTCAAACAACAAGTCATACTTTAATGGATCAATTTCTGTAATACCAAGACAATAAGAAACTAAAGAACCTGCAGCACTACCTCTTCCTGGCCCAACTAAAATATCATGTTGTTTTGCATATTTAATAAAGTCATATACCACTAAAAAATAATTAGAAAATCCCATTTCATCTATAATCTTTAATTCATAACTAAGACGATTACGATAAGTATCATTAACTTCACCATTAAGTCTACGATTTAATCCTACCTTCGCAAGCTCAAATAAATATTTACTAGCATTATCACATTCATAAATAGGAAGTAAAAGTTCAGGGTTTGGAAATTCCAAATTACAGGCATCACTAATTCTCATAGTATTTAAAAGACCAATATTATCAGTATGTTCTAATAAGTTAGGAATTTCTAATTCATGATTTAAAATATCGTACCCCACTTCATCACTAACAGTCTTCCCATCACGTATTTTATATAAATAAGTAAGATAATCACTATCCTCTTTATGTAAATATAAAGAAAGAGGAAAAAACACTACATTTTTAGTATCTAATAAAACTTCTTTTTCTTCAAGCTTACTAGAATATCCTAAATACAAATCAGAATAAATTTCTTTAGCTAAAGAATACTTACTTCGACTCTCAAAAGGTAATACACTAATAACATCCGAAGAAAAAGACTTTAACTCATCTACTGTTACTTTTCTTTCATTTTGAATAGTAGATAATTTAATTAAATTTTGATATCCCTTGTAATTTTTACAATATAAAACAACCACAAAATCTTCTAAAGTAATAGTAAGACCAATAATAGGTTTTATATTTTCTTTTTGACACTTCTTAATAAATTCCATCACTCCATACATAGAATCATCACTAAGTGCCATACTAGAGATTTTATGATGTACTGCAAAAGAAACTAACTCATCAATTGTTAACATACTAGAAAGTAATGAATAATTACTTTTATTATATAATGGTATATACATATAAAACCTCCTCACAATTATTCTATCATAAAACATAAAAGATAAAAATCGAAAATAAAAAGAACTATACTTTTATAGTTCTTTATTTGGAATATGAAAAGAAAAATTTAAATACGCAGGCATTTTCTTTCCAAACTCTACAATATTATATTTTTCTATATTTTGTTCTACACATAATTCTTCATATTTATCATCCCAAGATAATTTATAAGAATCTTCTAAAGATAAGCCTAATTTTTGTAGATAGTATAAAATAACAGTTTTAGGATCTTTATCTAAACTTTTATTTTCAATTTCTATTGCTAAAGCAAAAGGATAAACATCCACAACAATTTCAACATCAGCATTAGAAAAGACATAACGATAACGTTCATAACTTTCTACTAATTTTAATTTTAATACTCCTTCTAAAAGAAAAATTAAATTATCATATTCTTCTGGAACAATAGATACCTCTACTTCTTTTTCGGTATTAACTTCATTAGCAGAGACTTTTCCCATTCGTTGTTTATAACTAATCATACATTTTTTGAATTCATTATTTTCAGTAATACGAACACGAAATCTAGCATCAATATCTTTAGAATAAAAACTATATTCTGGATTAGGATGATCATATTGTATTGTTTTTTCATAAAATTTACCTTTATATTCCAAATCAGAAAATGTTTTCAAATACTCTACAATCTTTTGTTCTTCACTTAATGAATAATAATAACGAACTTCAGATTCAACATTATTTTTTTGTGTATAATTCTTTTCCTGTCTTTGTCCAGTAAGAAGTTCATAAGTAGAAATACCTAATATTTCTGCCAATAACGGAATCGTACTAAGATCCGGCATATAAACTCCAGTCTCCCATCTTGACACTGTCTTATCAGTAACATATAACAAATCAGCTAATTCTCTCTGAGTCATATGTTTTTCCTTTCTCATAATAGAAATAATTTTTCCAATATTATTTTGATTCATAATATCCTCTCCCCTTTCATGTCTATAATTTTATCACGTAATAAACAAAAGAACACCCCGCAAATAGCGAATTTTAAATAATTTTATTTGACTTATATTAGTTTTTATGTTAAAGTTATTAAGCAGAAAGAAAAAGAGCAAAGGAGGAAGTAAAATGGCAACTAATGTATCAAATAGAAAAGGAAATGTTAAAAACTTAAGATCTCACTCTTTAAGAGCCACTAAAAAGAGACAAAAATTAAACTTACAAGTTGTAAGACTTGAGGACGGAACAAAAGTTAGAATCTCAACTAAAGAAAAAAGAGAATTATTAAAAAATGCAAAAGCTGCTTAATCAAGCAGTTTTTTTGTGTAATAATTTACAAAACAAAAAAGTATCACAAAAGTGATACTTTTATTCACAAGTATAACCTCCACTAATAAGTCTAGCACTAATTGTATCTCTTGTATCTTGAGAATTGAATTCAACATTAGCAAACGTATTTGTAGTATGAAGTGTTGTTAAGGTTGCGGGATTAAACTGAGTAAAATCGACAGCTAATTTAGCATTATATCCATCAACAACATTTGGAGTAGTACTAGCTCTTGGAGTTTTTTCTAATAAATAACCAGTAATTGGTGTTTGAACCAAGTTAGCAAGCGAAGTATCCAAAGTAACAATACTTGCTGGAGTCTGTGTAACTGGTGTACTAACAGAAATATCCATAACTTTTTCATAATATCTTAAAGTTCCAGTATCTAAAAATTGAAAGTTATATGTAGTAGTTACTAAAGTAGCATCTGCTGGATTAGTCTGAGACAAAGTACAAGTTAATGCAAGAGGATTAACAGTAGCAGTACTCTCTTCTTCCGTCTCTTCTTGTCTTTGTTCTGAAACTACAGGCCTATCCTCCCCCCCTCGACTACTCAACATATTATTAAGGCTAGGATAACATAATCCGAGAGAAATAGAAAAAACACCAAGAATAGCTAAAACTGCAGCTGGTTTTTTACTAGTCTTTTTTTCGTATTTAGCTGCCTTTTCTAACTCTTGTAAATTAAGTACTTGTGTTCTAGTTAATTCTTCTAATTCTTCATTTGATTTTTTTCTACGTCCCATGTTTATCACCCTCTACTATTTTCATTATAGTAGAAACCGAACAAAATAGCAAACAAAAATAGCTAATTTCTAGCTATTTTTATTCACTTTTTTTATTTCTAGCATCAAACTTCTTACGTTCCTCTGTATTTAATATTCTTTTTCTTAAACGAATAAAGTTTGGAGTAACTTCTACTAATTCATCAGAATTAATATAATCAAGAGCATATTCCAAAGTAATTGGACGAGGTCTTTTTAATACAACAGTATGATCGCTACCAGCAGCACGAGTATTTGTTAATTGTTTACCTTTAACAACATTAACGGCTAAATCATTATCACGATTGCATTCTCCAACAATCATACCTTCATATACTTCAGTCCCAGGTTCAATGAACATAGTACCACGATCTTCTAAGTTTCCTATAGAATAAGCAGTAGAAGAACCATTTTCCATAGAAACTAAAACACCAAGTTTTCTTTCTCCTACATCTACATTTTCATATGGCATATATTCTTTAAAACTATGAGACATAATACCATAACCCTTAGTAAGAGTCATAAAATCAGTAGAAAAACCAATTAATCCACGAGAAGGAATGGTATATAAAAGACGAGTTTGTCCATTAATATTAGACATATTTTCCATCTTTGCGCCACGAAGTCCTAACTGTTCAATAACAGCACCAACAGAGTCATCTGGTACATCAATTTGTAAATCTTCATATGGTTCATATTTAACACCATCGATTTCTTTAATAATAACTTTAGGTTTAGAAACTTCAAGCTCAAATCCTTCACGACGCATATTTTCAATTAAAATACTTAAATGTAACTCACCACGACCACTAACAACAAAACTATCATTAGTAAATGGTTCAACCTTTAAACTAACATCACGTTGAGTTTCTCTCATCAAACGTTCTTCAATCTTACGAGCAGTAACAATCTTACCATCTCTACCAACAAAAGGAGAAGAATTAGCTCCAAATGTCATTTGTAATGTTGGTTCATCAATATGTAATAAAGGTAATGGTAAAATATCACTAGGATTACATAATGTCTCCCCTACTGAAATGTCAGCAAGACCAGCAACCGCAACAATATCTCCTGCTTCTGCTTGCTCTATCTCCACACGTTTATATCCATAAAAACCAAATAATTTTTGAATTCTAAATTGCTTTGTAGAACCATCTAAACGACAACAAGTTACCATTTCACCAGTCTTAATAGTACCATTATGTACACGACCAATACCAATTCTACCAACAAATTCATTATAATCAAGTAATGCAGGTTGGAACTGTAAAGGTTTAGTACTATCTCCAGTAGGCTCTGGAATTTCTTCTAAAATAGTATCAAGAATTTCTCCAAATCCTTCAGTTTGAGTACTTAAATCATCACTATAAGAACATGTACCATTTAATGCTGAAGCATAGATAACTTTAAAATCAAGTTGACTATCATCTGCTCCAAGCTCAATAAATAAATCTAAAACTTCATCAACAACTTGACTACATCTAGCACTAGGTTTATCTACTTTATTAACAACAACAATAGGTTTAACATGAGCTTCAAATGCTTTCTTTAATACAAAACGAGTTTGTGGCATAGCTCCTTCATAAGCATCAACAACTAAAATAACTCCGTCAACCATATTCATAATACGTTCAACTTCTCCACCAAAATCAGCATGTCCTGGTGTATCTAAAATATTGATACGTACACCCTTATAATCTAAAGCAGTTGTTTTTGCTAAAATAGTAATACCACGTTCTTTTTCTAATGCATTAGAATCCATGGATACATTAGAAACATCTTCATTATCACGAAACATACCTGAATGTTTCAAAATACCATCAACTAATGTAGTTTTACCATGGTCTACATGCGCAATAATCGCAACATTTCTCTTATTCATACTTCACACCTCTTCTTACGTCGCTCCCAATTATAACACAAAACAAAATAAAATACTAGACATTTCTAGTATTTTTATCAACAACAAAAACCACCCTAATCTTACATAATACAACCTAATTCTTTTTCTCTAACAAAATATTTCTAATTTTTTTATACAAATACCAAACAGCCAATATAAAAAACAATATTTTAATAGGCGTCTTTAACCAAGTAATTTTAGCACTAACATATATCCAACCATTACCTAAAGTATATCCCAAATAAACAAACAAAAATGTCCAAGGAATAGATCCAATAATTGTAAAAATTAAAAACTTAAAAAAAGGCATTCGCATAATACCAATAGGAAGAGAAATTAATGTACGAACAATCGGAAAATTACGTCCAATTAAAGCTCCAAACATACCATACTTAGAAAACCAAGAATCACTTCTTTCTAAGTCTTCCTCTTTCATAAAAAAATATTTTCCAAACTTTCGAATAAAAGGCCTTCCTCCAAAATATCCCATAAAATAAATAACAATTGCGCAAAAAACACTGCCAATGAGTCCAGTAAAAAAAGCCCCCCAAAAAGAAAATATTCCTCTACTCGCTAAAATACCCCCTGTTGCTAAGATAGCTTCACTCGGAATAATAATGATAACTGCCTCTAATACCATTCCTAAAAACATGCCAAAATAACCAAAGTTTTCTATCAAAGAAAAAACAAAATCTCCCACGAAATCACCCAATAAAGTATATGAAAAAAGAATTAGTTTTTTTCTAATTCTTCTATATATTCAAATAAAGTATTATAGCTCTTCTTATTTAGTTTATCCAACTCTTTACTATGATTTTTCATAATTGCCCCCTGAAAAGCAGAAAGCATCTCAAAATCATTCACACTATCCCCTATGACATATAAATCTTCTTTATAACAATCTGCATGAACTAAAACTTTTTCTAAGGCATCTTTTTTATTAACAGAATGATCCATAATATTAATATGTTCCGTACTAAGATAAGTATAAAAACCTTCCATAGATAATTGATTAACTACTTTTTCAGCCTCTTTTCGCCTTTCACCAATAATCCCAACAACTTTAACACAATCATCCATATTTTCCGTTGCATTATACCCATCATCCAAGTAATAATCAAAATGATTTTCCTCTAAAATAGGAACAATTCTAACGATATCCTCTCTTGATAAAGGAACTGTTGAAAAGCAATAATCCATAGAATCAAATATTTTAGCCCCATCTTGACATATTAAATAATGATATGGAATATTATATTGATTAAGTAATACTTTAATACCAGAATAATTTCTACCAGTAACAATACCAAATAAATTTCCCTGTTTCATAAATCGGCGAATGGCTTCTACATTCTTTTTTACAATTTCTAAATCATTAACATACAAAGTTAAGTCAAAATCGCTTGCAAGTACCTTCATACTATCACATCCTACAATAATTATATAAAACAAAAAAAACAAAAAAAAGTATTGACAATGTTTGTATATCTGATATAATTGTAAATGTCTACTGATTAAGCAGACTGAACTTTAGTACTTACGGCTGAGGTTCAACAAACAATTTATGCGGATGTAGTTTAATGGTAGAACCTCAGCCTTCCAAGCTGACTACGGGAGTTCGATTCTCCTCATCCGCTCCATTAATAAATACAAGAACTAGTCAACTACTAGTTCTTTTTCTATATCTCCCGTAATCAGCTTGGAAGAAAACAGTCTCCTATTTCTATAAAAGGCCATTACTTCTATAATATCATCGGAAATATTATACCATTTTACTTGAACTAGATTTCTACAAACCTCATACCTAGGATTATAATTAAGATTACGTGACATAGGTTGTAACGTTAATATGGATATATGTAATGATGCAACTTCATCTTTTAAATGTTTTCTCATTATATAATAAACTTCTTCTTTTGTTATCCAAATAAAATCTTCAACAACGCCATATATAATAGCATCAACTTCATATTCAGATTTAGTTCCTTGTAAAATAAATCGATTAACAAAAGCATTAATATATTTTTCATCATTAAAAACCTCATTAATTTCAGCAATTTCCTTTGAATGATTTTCTCGATAAAGAGTACTAGAAATCCGTATTTTACCAGTACCATTTATTGTTCCATCTGCATATTGATAAAATAAATATTTTTCTATTATATCTTCAGAAATGCCAATTTCTCTAAAAAATGAAACTAACGTACTGATAGATTCATTATGAACAGAATTTTTAATACCTTTTTTTATACTTACACCTCTAACATAACCATTAATCTTAATATAAATATCTGCTTTTCTTTTAGATTTATTAACCCAACACTCTATATAATCCTTATAATCAAGATAGCCATACAATTTATATAATAATTCCAAAAAATTAGGATAAACTCTCCCCACTTGCTTTCCATTAAGATAAGCAGCGAATTCTTCTTCATTCTCATAGCCAGTAATTTCTTTATTAAAAACCATAACATTTCTCCCTTCACTAGTATTATTAAAGAAAAAAATAAATTTCCTTAATGTTTTTTACATTATAAAAAGGATGGTATTTGAATTAATATCATCCTTTTTTATATTTTTCTTTCTCACTTGTAAAACTAAGTTCAGCCTTACATGAAACTTTGTTATTAAAATAATTAAAAATAAAAAGTAATCTATTAAATTTAAAAAACTATTTTTAATGAGAAAACTATTTATATAACTTTCATTTAAACCACAATCAATATTACTAATATTAATAAACTATCTACTTTCCTAATCCCTAATTAAATAATATCTCTAAAAATTTCTGTAATCTTTTTCATGTCTTTTTCTGATGCCATGGTAGTTACTAATAATTTTTTCTCTTTATTTACAATTATGTATTGTCCATTTGAACCATCTCTGAATATATAATTGTCCCTTGAAATAAAAGTATAATATCCAACACCTATTTTAGGAAAAACTCTTTCTGGTTTATATGTAGACGGAGTTTCTAATTGCATAGAAGTCATCTCTACTATCCAGTTTCCTGGAATGATTTGCTTCCCATCATATCTTCCATTATTTAGTAAAAGTAATCCTATTTTATGAAAATCCGAATGCTTTAAATATAATCCAGTTGCTGCCGGACAATATTTTCCATAATTATCCCATTCAAATTCTTTAATATTTAATTTCTTAAATATCTTTTCATTTATATAATCTTTTAAATTAATACCGAATGATTCTTGAAAAAATACAGATAAAACAAAGGGTTCTAAATTATTGTAAGCAAACCTAGTCCCCACATCAAACGGAATATCATAGTTTAAAGCATAATCTAACAATTCATTTTTATCAATATCTTCGATATATCTTTCTGACATCATTTGACTTTCATAACCTGTAGTATGGGTTAATAAATTTTTAATTGTCCATGTTTGAATTTTTAATAAATTATCCTTATTTTTTATCTTTACTAAATTTTTTATTGAAGGAAATATTTTAGTATCTAATGATAGAGGGATACCATTCACTAACATTTTATCTTCTATTGCAATACCGATGGCCATAGCAACTAACACTTTAGAGCAACTTCTTAATTCGTGCAATTGCTCATCTTTATAAAATACTTTATCTAATTTACCATCTTGTTCTATAAAAATGCTATCAATATTTAATCTACCTAATTCTTTTGAAAGTATATTTACATTTTCTTTAACAATATTAATATCGACCATAACAACCTCCCACAATTAACTTAATTATACTATATTTCAACTAAAAAAACTATGTAGCCATTGATTTCTATTAAGTTTTATCATATAATTTATTCAACGAGTGAGGGATATTTTTTTGATAAAAGGTTTAAAACCCTCTTATCACTCGCTCCATTAATAAATACAAGAATTAGTCAACGACTAATTCTTTTTTTGTTTCCAATATAAATATTAAAGAAAAATTTCTATATTTCTATACATGATGTTTATACAAACCATAGAATTAAGCAAGTTCCAACTTTTTTACATACTATTCTGTCTATCTTCTGCAACATACTTTTGTATACAATGATAAATATAAAAAGAAAGCCGTTCTATTCCTACTGCAAAAAGCAGACACCAAATCATATAAATCTGATAATATTTAGGAAAATAAATCCATCCTACAATTCCTAAAACAAAGAGAGCAAATAGAACAACATCAATAGCACAAAGAACAAATATATTAGCACTGACAGGGACTTTAGAAACTTTCCCGTCAAAAGGTTCTACTTTTTTAATAATCCAATTAACTTCCTTTATATAAATAGTATATTGCTGATTAACAACTAAATCATTATCTTCATATGTAAAACAAGAAAATTTCCTTGGTACTAAATCACCACTTCTTTTCTTCTGTTTCAGCGCCTCAAAAACCATATCATAAACAGCCTCTCCACGATAATAACCCATATTTTTAGAAATTAATACTGCTGTATATTTTTTTGGAGGTTTAAATAAGTATATTAAAAACAGAACCGCAAAAAAAAGAAAAAAAACACCAAAAACCAAAGTAACTCCGTTTTGAAAAAAGGTATCTAGAAAACTTTCAGATACAAAATAAGGATACAATAAATATATAGAAACAAATAAAAACAAAAATGTAATAATCAAAACAGGTATTAAAGACTGATAATCACCTTTTTTCATAAAAACTTTCATATAACACTCACCTATCTTAAAATTTTAACTCTCTAGAATCAAACATACTCTTACCATACATCTGATAAACTTCATCAGCTGTACAAGAAACACTATCGTCAATAGAATATCCTAACTGATTTAATACCTTTGCTAAATCATCACGAGAATTACCTTCAACTTCAAAATAAGTAGGGATTCCAGGCCATGAATCAATATCTATTTCATATCCACGAAAAAAATAAGTAACTCTTTCTTTTTCCTGATAACTCTTATAAGAAAATCCTAAAGCTTCTAATAATTTATTAGCTTCTTCAATACTAGGCACTTCAATTTCTGTTTCTAACATTTGTTGTAATCCAGAACTATCATCAGCTAGAATATGTTTAACAGCAATAGTAGTAACAGAATTAGTTTGTCTTAAACGAATCCACTTTTTAGGATTATTATGAAATTTTTTTATAAAAGAGATAATCGCTTCATCTTGTAAATAGTTTAACAAATCCTCTTTATCACAAAGACAAGAAAAATTATCAAATCCAATTAACTTTTTTAACTCCTCTTTTTCAGTAATACTCAACAAATTATCCAACTCAAAAAACAATAATTTTAATTTGGAAATTGCCGTATCATATTTAATTTTACTTTCCGGCTCTTGTAACTGTAATAAAATATCCATATATCTACCATAAATCGTCGCTAAATCATAAGTATACAAAATCTGTTTCGTTTTCTCTTTTAATGTAGCACCCATCTTTTCTAATTTATCAATAAATTTTTCTTTATCGATATCTAATATTTTTACTTCTAATTCCATCTTTGCCATAATAACACCTCCATTATAATACTCTATTGGTAGTCAAAAAAATTAGGATAACCAATATTATAAAATTCAAAAATATCATCAACTAATTTAATATATATAAGATATTCTTGATGAGTTAACTTATCATGTTTATAATCAATATCAATAGCTTCTTTAATAGCACCATACAAAGTCTCATATTCCTTCTTATCTTGTTTTTTAATCAATTGAATATCACCATAATAATAGCTAACTGCTGTAATTTCCATTTCTATTTTTGAATCAACCAAAGACTCTATATTTTCAAGCTGCTGATATAAAGAAATAGCTAAATAATATCTTGATAAATCTTCATGAAACCTTTCTTCATATTGAATCAAAAATTGCTCCAACTCCTCTAAAGAATAATGTGTAATATTATTCTCTTTCAAAGTCAAACAACAAGAAGAATTTAAAATATAATCTTTAAGTGATATCTTATTTAATCGGATTGTTTTTTCTATTTGATAATCATCTTCTGAAAGTTCAACAAGTTGATTTGCATGAATAATAAAATCCGTTAAACTACCATCAATTTCATTATTTAAACTCTCTATTTTCTCATATACTTCAAACATTTTTAAACTATCATATCTCATCTTAAACTACTACCTTCCATCCATCACCAAAATAATTATAAATAATACAATTACTATAAAACAGACAACAAGTAATAAACTAATTGCACTACTAAAACCATTATTTTTTCTAACAGTCGCAGAACCTAAAGTTTTCACTTTCGGCCTATCCTGTTGTTTTTGTTCTGCATTATAAGCTTTAATAATTTGATTTTTCTGTTTTATTTGGTTAGCTAATTCAATTTCTTTAGGACTTCTTTGGTCAAAAAAACAATTACTTTGATTTTGTTTATCAATAATTACTTGTTTAGCAACTTCAATTTTAGGAATCATAGAAGGAACTAAACGATGTTGATTATTTTCAACAGTATCTAAAACTGACAAATTACTCTGAAAATTAGTTAAATGCTCCTTGCTTTCTCTAAAATACTGATTAGCAAACATATAAATATTTGCAGAAGGTATAACAGAAATTTTAAATTGTTCCGGTGTTATAGTTTCAAAATGAACGTTACCATTATGCTCAGTATATTGTTTTGCTCCATCTTTTAAAACATAAGATATTGTACTTAATAAATCCATATTCGAAGGAACAGCTTTTGATATATCAGATTTTCCAACGACTCTCTTAGGAATAAAAGCAACATTTAATTTTGGAGAACTGAATTTTCTATATTGTTCTTGAAAAAAATCTAAAACCTTTTTTGATTCATAAGAATTCAAATCAGCATTCCTACACAAATCTTCAACATTGACTCTACAATTTTCTTCACTTCTTAAAATATAAGGTGACGTTTCAACATTCTTATGATAGGTAGCAGTATGATCGGAAGAAGTAAACCAATTAAACCATTCAGGTGAATCAACAGCATGTTGAAATACTCTTGTAAAATCATGCTCGTAATATATTCCAGAACCACCATAATACGGATACCCGCCCATAGGAGAAGTAATACCTTTAGCCATAAATAAATCTTGAATTTGTTGTATATCTTTAGGCTTTTCTATCCTATCACTAATAGATGCTACTAAACCATTTTCAACAATAGAATCATAATAAGCATCGGGAAAAGCATGAGTTACATAACCATAAGATACATATTCCTGTAAAAAATAATTTTGAATCTTAGATAAATCATCATCCTTAACATCACCATGAACATCAATGCCGAGTTTACTAGCTATAGCACCAGCAATCATCTTAGATTTCTGTAATTCGAATTGTTCAGGGGATAACTCTCTATCTTTATATGCCGAATAAAGCTCCTCAAATTGTTTCATATAGGACTCAAAATCATAACCATCCTTATGAATAATATGGTGTATGTATAACTCACCTATTAAATCACCTATATAATGAACATTATGATACCTTTCATAATTTTTCTTTAATATATTTAAAAAAAATTCAGAATTAATATTTTTTTCAATATTTATAAACATTAATTTTTCTTTATCTTCAAAAGTCACCTGATTTTGATTATCAACCATCATATCACCACTCTACAAAAAAGAAATTTTTTATATAATTAAATTATAACAAACTTTTATATTATTTTCGATAAATAACTAAAAGTATACTAAAAAACAAAAAAACAGACTTTTATCTGTTTTTTTAATCCCCAAAAATATCAAAAACTTCTCCTAAAAAAGATTCTTTTTTTCGCTTCTTTGGATATTTTTTATACTCCTGTTTTCTATCATATTCGTAATCTTCATCTACATATTCTCTTTTTGCTTCCTGATAAGTCTTCTCTTCCTTTTCTATTAGCTTTTCTAATTCCCCACGATCAAGCCAAATTCCACGACATTCGGGACAATAGTCAATTTCAACCCCTCTTTTTTCAGACATTAATAATGTAACATCTTTACAAACTGGACATTTCATAACATCCCTCCTTTTCAATATTATACAAAAATTAAATAAAAAAGGAAACTAATTTTTATCATATGGATAATCCCATAAACTAAGTTTGCCATTAACATAAATAGGCTCTATTTTTTTCACATTTTCAAGCTGAAATCCATATCCTTCCCAATTCTCATCTTTAACAATACCGGAATAAACCAAAGGATTTTCTTTATTCAACTTTTTCTTCATATTGGAATCTACAAAAACACAATCAGTAATCGTTGCTTTAGCTATAATACAACCAATCGGATATTCAAGATTCAAATGCTGAAACTTTTTCATAGCTTTCTTATCAATACTTTTGCCTGCATGAATTAAAATCTCTCCACGATAGTTCGTTCTCCAAGTTCGAAATTCATAGCGCTTGAATCCCTCCGCAATTAAACTGGCAAAAGGCTGTTTAATAGTTATTACTTTCATAATATCACCTAATTTTATTATAGCAAAAAATAAAAATATGATAAAATAAAACTAGAAAGAAGGTAAATATGAAAACTCTAAAACTACCAACAAAACCAATATTTATAAAAAATGAAAACTTTCAAACGATTTTAATTAATATCATTTTTCCTTATCAAGAAAAAGAAGAAGAACTAGCAAAACAAGCTCTATTACCAGCAATGCTTGTTTATATGACGGAAAAATATCCAACAGAAGAATTATTCCAAAAACAATTAAAAGAAAATTACATTTTATCTTATAGTGCTAGACAGATAACCATAGGCACTACAGCAGCTTTCAACTTTCATCTAGAAATTCCAGATAAAAAAACTCTAAAAAAAGATGTAATAGAAAAACAAGTTGAATTATTTTCTGAGGCGATTTTTCATCCAAAAATTGAAAACGAAGGGTTTGACAACTTTGAATTAAAAAGAGAAAAAGAAAATCTAAAGTTAAAAATTAGAAACAGTGAAAAATCATTTAAAGCCTATTTGAGTAATCAAACAGCAAAGCTAGTAGATAATGAAGGAATATTTTCTAGGAATTTAAAAGATCATCTATCTCAAATTGACGAAATAACTCCACAAAACTTATATGACTATTGGAAAGAAAAAATAAAAAATAACACCCCTATTATCTTTATTATGGGAAATATAGAGGAAAAAGAAATAACTCCAATAATAGAAAAGTATTTCATAAAATATGATAAAGAATATCAAACTTTAGAAACAGACTATATACACTACCTTACTCCATATCGAACTACACCACAAAAAATAACAGAAGAAAAAGAATTTAGAGACTCTGCTATTTCACTTATCTATAAAGTAAAAGACATGAAACAAGAAGATAATATTCTATTAAGTCTAGTACACAGTCTACTAACTTCACTTTCTTCCAGATTATTAAATAAAAAATTACGAGATGAATATAATTTAATTTACTCTTCTGAAGTAACTTTTTTTCCTAACTATGGGCTATTAAAAATAACAGCCTATATCAATCCTAAAAATAAAGATATTGTAGTAGAAAAAATAAAAGAAGTATTAAATAGTTTAAAAAATCAAAACAAAATCACTCCGTTATTAGAAAAGATAAAAGAAAGAAGAAGAATCAATTTAATCAGAAGCCTAGATAATAAATACAGTATTATGAATGACAACATATTTAAAACCTTAAAAATTGATTATACCTCTGAAGAAAGTTATAACTTATTAAAAGAAAAAACAGCAAAAGATGTTGCCGAATTTATAGACAGACTATCACTAGATACAACCTACTTTTTAAAGGAGTCTGATAAACATGAATAAAATAGAAACAATAACTTTAGAAAATGGCTTAACTATTTATTTATATGAAGACAAGAGAAAACATACAACTATATTTCAATTAATCACCCGTTTTGGTGGAGCAACAAAAGACTTTATTATTGATGAAAAAGAAATCCATTTTCAAGACGGTCTAGCACATATACTAGAACACTTTCTAGTGGAATGTAATAAATATGGAAATTTCTTAGATTTACTTGGACAAAAAGAAATGAGTACAAATGCTGTTACTTCTCAAAACAGCACAAGATACTTTTTTGAAACAGTAGAAAATATAGAATTTGGTATTAAAACCATATTAAATTGTGTATATTCTCCTGTATTTACAGAAGAAAACCTTGAAAAATTAAAAAGTCCTATCTATCAAGAATTAAGAGGAAAAGAAAACAATAAATTTTTTCATGAAAGCATTGAAGTATTAAAAAACTGTTTTCATAAAATACAATTCCGCTCTACTGGAGGGACAATAGAAGACGTGAAAAATACAACAATAGATGAAATTAAGTTATGTTATGAAGCCTTCTACCATCCTAAAAATCAATTTATCATCGTTGCAGGAAATTTTGACAAAGAAAAAATAATAAAAACTATAAAAAAAGAAACTAAAAATATAGTCATTCCAGAACATACAGTGGAAAAAATTAAGATAAAGGAAGAAAAATCCGTAAAAAAGAAAAAAGGAAATGTAATTTTTCCAACTCCTACACCATATTTAGAAATAACATATAAAATCCCTATTCATCACTTGTCAAACACTGATAGATTAAAACTAGATTTTTATATTCATTATTTCTTTGATATGAATTTAGGAGTATCATCTCCTCTTTATAAAAAATTAATAAAAGAAAAAATAATTACTACAGGAATCAATAGAACAAATAGAAAAATACATGACTACCTATTAATATCAATAGGTGCTTATACAGAACAAGAAAAAAAGTTAGAAGAACAAATATTAAAAGCAATAAATTCAATAACACTAGATCAAGAATTATTTGAACTTGATAAAAAGAACACCTTACTAGATATTATCTTAAGAGAAGAAAATTTATCTTCTGTAGTAGCACCATTAATCGGAAATATTATAGATTTTAACTATCCTTATCCAGACACAGTAGAAGACATTGAAAAATTAAACTTCAAAGAATTTAAAGAAATAATTTCTTCCTTAGATTTCTCAAATTATACTATAACAACAATTCATAATCCAAAAAAAGACTCTATATAGAGTCTTTTTCTTGATTCAAAATAGAAGTATATGGAATTACCACTTTAAATGCTCCAAAAGAATAAGGAGCAACCTGATATTCTGGAAAGAAAATGATAATACCAGTAGGTGCAAAAACAAAGTGGGAAAAATTAGAAGTAGTAGGCTTCGTTCCCTCCATCATCATAGAAATATTTTGAATATTAGAGTTAGCAGCTAATATTCTTCTACTCTCTTTAGATAACAACTCAAGTAAATCTGGCCTCTCCTCAATTAAATCAGACATATGAACAATTTTATCTTGTGAAACATCATAAACAATACAAGAAACAATATGTTCAGGATGTGCTCCTCCTGTATAAGAAGAAATGTAAAAAACAAACGACAAATACTCCTTGTAAGAATATTCATCATGTGAGATATCCAAAGTATAAATTATATTTTCTTGAATTGCCTCCTTAGCAAAATTCATAAATGTATCTATCTGCTTTTTAATCAAAGAAAATATTTCTTGATTAAGTACACTATATTTAGTTCTAGGATAAATGACTTGAATCCCATTATTCATATAATATCACCATTAAATTATATGAACATTATCTCTTGCACATAACTAAAAGATATTTTATAGTAACATTAGGTGATAAAATGAACGTAAAACATACACTAAAACCAATTTATGATAAAAATTCTAAAGTATTAATACTAGGAAGTCTCCCCTCAGTAAAATCACGAGAAGTTGGTTTCTATTATGGACATCCTAAAAATAGATTTTGGAATACATTAGAACAAGTATTTGATGAAAAAATTGGTAATACAATAGAAGAAAAAACAAACTTTTTATTAACTCATCATATTGCTTTATTTGATGTAATTAAAGAGTGTGAAATTTCATCATCCAGTGACTCATCAATAAAAAATGCAACTCCAAACAATTTAAATCCAATACTAAAAAAATCACAAATCAAAACAATATTTACAACTGGAACAAAAGCTCACCAACTATATAAAAAGTATATTTATCCTAAAACAAAAATAGAAGATATACCCTTACCAAGTACATCTCCTGCAAATTGTAAAAAAGGAATTGAAAATCTATTGATAAAAGAATACAAAAAAATAAAAATATGCTTAGAAAAATCAATAAATAACAAATGATAAATACATTATCTTCTTTTTTGATATATTTGTTTCATATTAGGATGTTCTTCTATTAACTGCATTTCTCTATTATAAGCATCTTCATTTTTCTTAGTATTAAGAAATTCTTTATATAAAAGTGCATTTTTAGAAAAATGATTTTGAGATTCATAAATAGAAATTTTACTAGTCTTAAAAGAATCTGAAAAAGATGGTTGAACAATAGAAGAATGACAATCAGTGTTAACACGTAAAAAAGTACGTGCAGACTTATTTAAATATTCATAATATTCTCCTAATGCTTTTTCATTTCTTTCTTGTTCTAAATCACCTGCTGTTTTTTCCAAATGTATTCCATTCAAAGAATGAACAGCTCCTAAATTTAAAAACAATCTACTTGCAACAGCAAGCTCACTAAATGTAAGATCTAAAAATCTTTGAGTCACAAAAAACCATCTTTCTGGATCTGTAGGTTGTATATAATCATATAAAATATCTAACGTATCATATAAACCATGTTGTGAATCAAAGGCATAAAAAGAACTTTCATCTCCTCTTCTATCAAAGATTTCTCTATCACGATTTATGATTTTTTGTATTGTCGCATCGCTAATCTTATATTTTTTATGCATGCGTTTCGTAAACATATTAGAAACATCCTTATCTTTCAAAGAAATTTCTCCACAATAATCTTCTAATAAAATCTGTGAAGTTGGCATGACTTTTAATTTCTTTACAATACTACTCATATTCTTCTTCCCCCTCAAATTAAATTACAAACTATAATACCAAAAAATCATTTCATTGTAAATCCAAGACTTTCAATTTTCTCTCGAAAAATAGAATCATCAATTTCTTTAGATAAAACAAGTTCTGCCTTCTTATCTTCTAAGTTAACTTTTACTTGCTTCACCCCGGGAATCATAGTCAAAATATTTTGAACACGATTAGCACATCCCTCACAATGCATACCCTCTACTACGATTGTCTTATGAATTTTTTTAAACATAACCATCACTCCTTTATTCACTTACAAATCTTAATAAATAACCATCTACATCTTGAATTAAAAACTCTTTATCAAAATAAACTTTATCATCAACTTGATATTTATCCACTTGCATATCCTGGAAAATAGGATATGCTTTTTCTTTTACCTTGTAATAAATAGAATCAATATCTTTTACTTCCATACTAATATTCATTCCTCTACCATAAGGATATTCCAATTTTCCAGTATTCCAATTATCATTAATCTCTTCAATCATAAGCTGACACCCATCAAGTTCTAAAAAACAAAATTTATCTTCAACTCTCTCATACAAGATAGAAAAACCTAAAGACAAATAGAACTGTTTACTATTTTCTATATTAGAAACACTAAGTTCAGGGATTAATTTGTTAAATATTATTTTACTCATTTTACTATCCACCTCAATCTTAATGAATTAAAAACAACCGTTAAACTACTAATAGTCATAAATAAACTTGCAAGCATTGGATTCAAAACTATACCAAACGGTGCCAAAACTCCAATCGCAATTGGAATCATACAAATATTATAAAAAAAGGCCCAAAATAAATTTTGTCGAATAATTCTATATGCTTGATTACCAATATGAATAAAATCAATCAAATTGGATAAATTATGATTCATCAGCATAACATCACTCGCATCACTCGCAACATCTGTGCCACTAGAAACACTAATGCCTATAGTTGCCTCCACCAAAGCAGGAGCATCATTAACTCCATCTCCCACCATAATTACCCGATTACCAGCAGAAACATATCCTCTAACTATTGCTGCTTTATCCTTCGGTAAAACATCAGCATGAATCTCCTCTATTCTTAATTCCTTAGCAACACTTCTAGCTACTTCCAAATTATCACCTGTAAGCATCACCGAAGTAATACCAAGATGCTCTAAATCAGAAATTACTTCTTTCATATCTTCCCTAACAACATCTCGAACACCAATAAGTCCTAAGACCTGATTATCACTAACCAAATATAAAATACTACATCCATGATCAATCAAATGCTGATAATCCTTTTTATGAACACCACGAATACCAAGTTTTTTTAATAATGCTAAATTACCAACATAATAATGTTTTCCATCAATATCCCCTTCAATACCCATACCAGAGATTTCAGAAAATGCAAGAACTGGTAAGATATCCTCTTTTGAAAATGCAGTAGCAATAGGATGAGTAGAATAACTTTCCAAACTGCGAACGATTTTTAATAAAGAATATTTATCAATATCATAGGAAAAGATTTGAAAAATAGATGGTTTTCCATAAGTTAAAGTTCCAGTTTTATCAAAGATTACTTTATCAATATTTTGCGCCTGTTCTAAAACATCACCTGCTTTAATAACAATTCCGCCTTTAGCACAAATACCATAACTAACACTAATAACCAAAGGAACAGCAAGTCCCAAAGCACAAGGACAAGCAACCACTAACACCGTAACAAAAGTATGAAAAGCATTAGCAAAACCAACACCCCATAAAACTTTAACAATAAAAGAAAGAACAGCAACTAGAAAAATAAAAGGCACAAAATAACTACTAATTTTATCTGCTAATCTTTCTATTTTACTCTTCTGATTTAAAGAAGAAACAACCATACTGACAATACTAGAAACCGTAGAATCTTTACCTATCTTTTTTGCTTTATAAGAAATAATACCATCATAATTCATAGACCCCGCCAAAACAGTATTTTCTTTTTTCTTCAAAATAGGTACACTTTCTCCTGTAATAAAAGATTCATCCACATATCCCTCTCCCTCTACTACTTCACCATCTACCGCAAATTTTTCTCCAGGACGACATATTAAAACATCACCCTTTTGAATTTCATCCAAAGAAACAGAGATAAAATCAGAACCTTTCTTCATAATTGCTTCTCGGGGTGTAATCGTAACTAGATTTTTAATAGCAGATGTAGTTTTATTTTTACTAATATTTTCAATAAATCTACCTAACTTTACAAAATATATTACCATACAAAGAGATTCAAAATATAATTGATGCAAAAAATAAATATTTCCAACACAGATTTGCACAAAGCCATACACACTATAAAAGAAACTAAAGAAGACACTAAATAATACAAGTGTATCCATATTAGGCATACGATGTATAAGATTTAAAAAACCACTCTTTAAAATATCGAATCCATACACTAAAAACAAAATAGAAATAAATAGCAACAATATACCATAATAAATAGGATATTCATTATAAGAAAAAAGTTCTGGAAAAGATAACATATGTCCCATCGAAAAATACATTAAAAACAATAAAATAACAGCAAAAATAACTAAATTACGTTTTTTAACTTTATATATATAACCATCATCTGTATAAGAATATTCTCCTTTGCTAGAAAATCCTGCTTGTAAAATATAATCTTCTATTTCAGAAACCGTCAAATCTTCATATTCAACTTCAACCATTCCTAATATTAAATTTACATTAGCAGAAACAATACCAGTCTGTTTCCTTAAAAACTTTTCTAATCCACTAGAACAAGCACTACAAGTCATACCGTCTACTTTTAGTTGAATCTTTTTCATATCTAAAACCTCCTAAACAAATCCATTATTTCATCAACAACCGCAGAATTACCATGTGCAACTTCTGTTTTTATACAAGAATACATATGCTTCTCTAAAACAACAGAAGAAAGACTTTTAATTGCTTTTTCAATAGCAGAAAGTTGAATTAAAATATCATTGCAGTATCGATCATCTTCAATCATCCTTTTCACACCGTCAATTTGACCAGAAATTCTATTTAAACGATTCCTTAACTGCTTTTTTTCTACTTCACTACGAATAGTCTTTTTCATAGTCCACCTCATCTAGATTATATACCCTATAGGGGTATATGTAAATAAAAAAGAAAAAGTATTAATACCCTAATACTCCTTCCAAAGTTTCATCATTGTCAACAAATTCAGAAACATCGATAATTGTATATTCATCTTTCGTATCACGAACAACTACTTGCTTAATTCCAGCATTAATAATCATACGTTTACATAAAGCACATGGTCTTGCACCTTCTACATAACTACCATTATCATAATTAATTCCAACAAGATATAATGTTGCTCCAATCATATCTTTTCTTCTAGCACTAATAATAGCATTTTGCTCAGCATGAACACTACGACATAACTCATAACGTTCTCCTCTTGGAACTTTCAACTTTTCACGAGTACAATACTTTAAATCGCAACAATTTTTTCTACCTCTAGGGGCCCCTACATAACCAGTAGAAACAATTTCATCATTATTAACAATGATGGCACCAAAATTTCTTCTTAAACAAGTTCCACGCTCTGCAACCTGTTCTGCAATATCCAAATAATAATTAATTTTATCTCTTCTCATACTATCACCTAAAATAACTATATCATAAAATTTAAATTATTTATACTTTTTCCACTCTTGTGCTAAAATATCTTTCAAAACTAGCATAGAATCTAATTTACTATAATGATAAGTATGTTCAATATCTTCAAACATTTCACGAATTACTTTACCATATTTTTCTACATCAACCACTTCACTATACGTACCCAATACAGGATATTTTTTACTCCACACTTTAGTCCAATTAACTTGTTCTACATTTTTCTCAGTAGTATTTTTCATAACCGATTTAATTTCATCCATAACCTGATCATCATCCACTAATGTAGCTAAATCAACTTCGTACAAAGAAGCTAATCTTTTAGCTTGCTCTATATTAGGAAGAACAAGATCAAGTTCCCATTTAGAAACAGTTTGTCTAGACACTCTTAGTTCTGCAGCAACCGCTTCTTGAGAGAAATTATTTTTTTTACGAAATTTACTTAAATTACTACCTAAACTCATAATATCACCTCAAAAGAATTATACACTAAAGAAAAAAGAAAAACTACCAATAGTAGTTTTCAAAATGCTAATATAATTAACAATATTTATTCTTGATTTTTCAATTCAGCCTCATAAAGTTCCCGATATCCTTTACTTTTTCTTAAAAGTTCTTTATGACTTCCCTCTGCAGTAATATGTCCATTTTCAATAAATAAAATTCTATCACTATCAATAATAGTACTCAATCTATGAGCAACAATTAAAATAGTATAATCTTTCTTTAAATTATTAATCGCCATCTGAATTTCCTTTTGTGTCTCATTATCTAAAGCACTAGTCGCTTCATCAAACAAAATAATTTCTGTTTTTTGTAAAAATGCTCTAGCAATAGCAAGTCTTTGTTTTTGACCACCACTTAAGTTAACTCCACCTTCACCAACAATAGTATCGTATCCATCAGGAAGACTCATAATAAAATCATGAATACAAGCTAACTTACATGCTTTGATCATTTCATGCTCCGTCATCTTTGGAGCAACCAATCTTAAATTATCTCGAATACTAAGATGAAAAATATATGGACTCTGACTAATAATTGTAATATTACCGCGAATACTGTCTTGATCCAACTCTCTAATATCAATACCATCAATGGTAATCATACCGTTATCAATATCATACATCCTGCATAAAAGATTAAATATCGTAGTCTTCCCAGCACCACTCTTCCCAACAAAAGCAACAGTTTCATTAGCATGAACCTGAAAGTTCAAATCATTTAAAACTTTTTTCTCATTAGAATCATAATGAAAATCAACATGAGAAAAACAAAAATCACCATTTACTTTATCCAAATGTGTAGAACCAAACCTTTCCTTAGAAAACTTATCACTATGCATAATAGAAAAAACTCTATCACAAGATAAATTAAAATCTTTTAAGCTCTGCAATAAAATACCCAAAACATCAATAATTGAAGTTACTCTTCCTTGATAATTGTGAACAACCAAAGCATTCGCAACCGTTAAGTTACCCTCTATAATCAAAAATACCAGCAAAAAGATTAAACCCATATCCAGTATATCCTGTAAACAAAACCGAACACAATTATACTTATTATTAACATGCATCATCTGATATCTAGTTTGGTTTAATTCTTCTACTTGACTATGTAACTCAGAGGAAAAGCTCCCTTCAGAATGTAGCATTTTAATATCGCGAATGCCACGTACAATTTCTCCAACAAAACCAGTAACACGTTCCGTTTCTTTACGAAACTCCTTATCACGACGATTATAAATTTGAACTCGTCTTTTCTCAATAAGATAAAGAATCAACACCATAACAATCATATATAAAAATGCCCAAAAATTAATAATAAATACTGCAATAAAAATACCAATATTAATTAATATTCTACTAAGATACAAGTTTAAAACATTAAAAATATCTGCAAGCCTACTAGTATCACTAGTAAGTCGTTGAATGAAAACACCAGAACTATTAGAATCAATAACTTTATTTTCTAACTTCAAAATATTTTGTCCTAGTTCTGTTTGAATTTTGATAAAAGATTCACGAAATATAATAGTAGAATAAGATCTAGAAAAATAATTAACAATGTTTCTCAACAATTCAAGAAAACATAAAACAACAGTCATAAAAAGTAATTGATAAAACATACTATCAGTCAAATATACAATAATTTTAGCACTAATAATTGGTACAACTACACTTATAATAACGGCAATCAAATTACACAAAATATATTTAACTAACTTACTTTTTTGATCTCTTGCATACTGCCAAACAAATTTAATATTCTTAATAAATTCTTTCATATTTACTCCTTAACAATTAGACCAATAGGACAATGATCACTACCTAAAATATCTTTATAAATAAGACTATCTTCTACTCTAGAAACAAATGATTTAGATACTACAAAATAATCAATCCTCCACCCAATATTGCGCTCTCGAACACCCTTCATATAACTCCACCAAGTGTAAGCATCTCTCGTGTCTGGATATAAATAGCGAAAAGTATCTACAAAACCTGCATTTAATAACTCACTAAATTTTCCACGTTCTTCATAAGTAAAACCCGCATTGCCAATATTAGATTTTACATTTTTAATATCAATTTCCTCATGCGCAACATTCATATCTCCACAAAAGACAACTGGTTTCTTCTTTTCTAATTTTTTAACATAATCTAAAAACAATTCTTCATACCGCATACGAGATTCCATTCTAGACAAATCTCTTTTAACGTTAGGAACATAACAATTAACTAAATAAAAGTGAGAAAACTCTAAAGTAATATTACGACCTTCATCATCATATTCACTATCTCCTATTCCATAAGTAACAGAAATAGGCTTTACTCGACTAAAAACAACTGTACCAGAATATCCTTTTCTAACAGCTGGATATAAATACATTTGATAACCTTCAGGTCTAAAATCAAATTGATCTTCTGTTGCCTTCACTTCTTGCATACAAAAAACATCAGCATCCACATCCTGAAAAAAATCTGCTAACCCTTTCTTTAAACAAGCTCTAATTCCCGCAACATTCCATGATACTATTTTCATTTTAACTCCTCCTTCAATTGATATAAGAATGGACTAAAAGCTGTAGGCAAAGCAAAACTATTTTCAATATCAGATATACTATAAAATAAACTTCGACAATTCACGCTTTCCAAAAATACAAAATATGCCTGCATCTTCCACTTTTTATGCGTAAATACATGAGTATAACAAATACTTTTCTTTACCCTCTCAACTTTACCAAACTCTTTTGAAACGTCTTTAACTTCCTTCATAGTAATATTACCAACAACATTATAAAATTCATAGAGATTGTGTAAAAGACCTGGTTCTTTTCTTTTTCTAACAAATGTTTTATCATTCCAAACAGGAATAATTACAGTCATTTCTACTTCCTCTTTTATTCTTTTCTCATCTTTAACAGGAAACATAAAGTAATTACAATTTTTATTAGACTGACATCCCTCTCTTAAAGGACAAATAGAACACTTAGGTATTCCATTAGGAATACAAACTACTTCGCCCAATTCCATAAGTGCTTCATTAAAGCGACCAGAATCACCGGCCATAACAGAAAGTAATTTATCATGAATCATTACTCTAGTTCTATCCTTAGAAATATTAGAAAAATCATTATAAAATCTAGTAAATACTCTCATCACATTTCCATCGACGGTAACTTGCCTTTCACCAAAACATATGGAAGATATCGCACTAGCTGTATACTCGCCGACCCCGGGCAATTTAATAATTTCTAAATAAGTAGTAGGAAAAATCCCACCATACTGCTCCATAATCATAATAGCAGCACGCTTCAAATTACGCGCTCGATTATAATAACCAAGACCTTGCCATAGTTTCAACAATCTATCTTCTGAAACACCAGCCAAGGAAGAAATAGTAGGAAGTTCTTTCATAAAGCGCTCATAATAAGAAAGGACTGCTTCAATTCTAGTCTGCTGCAACATAATTTCAGATATCCATACATGATAAGGATTTTTATCCATCCGCCAAGGAAGTTCTCTCCTGTTTCTTACAAACCAACTTTCTAAATTACTGACATAATTATCCATAAACTTCACCACTTATTTTTCTATTATACCATAAATCTTTTTCTACTTTTACTCTTTCTAAAAATATGTTATACTAAGCAAGAAAAAAGGAGAAGCAATGGAAATACCAAAAGAATTATTAATTCAAGCTTACAATGCACATAAAATAGCACCTTACGAAGAAGAACTAATCGATAACTTAAGACAACACACTTTTGAAGGATTACCACTTACAATATCCTTATTTACAAATTTCTTATGTAAGGGAGAATGTTATGTATGCTCCGTAAATTTATCAAGAGGAATGAATCATTTTCATCTAGTACACGGAGATATTAATTGCATTGAAAAAAATGATGAATATCCAAACCATTCCTGGGTAGAAAAAGGTGGGTTTGTCTATGATACAACAGATGGATTCAAATGGGAAAAAAAACTATATTATGAATTATTCAAACCAATAGTATATGAAGTGTATGATGAAACATCAGTACAAAGCTATCCGTTTTATCAGGAAGTAATAAAAAGGACAGGGAAAGAAATTCCTATAAAAAATCTAGCTCTAGTAACTCAATATATAGAAGAATTAGAGGAAGAAAAACCTGGGTTTAATCACCATTATCTCCAACGAGAACTAAAATTATGGAGAGAAAAAAATAACATTCAACCATTTTCTAAAGAAACAATGACAGAATATAGAAAACTAATGGAAAAGAAACAACAATAAAAGGTGATATCATGTACACTGTAGAAAAAAATCTAAATAAACTAAATCATAATCAACCAACTTTTTTCTTAGATCCTAAAGAACAACAAGAACTAAAAAAGAAATTAAAAAAAGATATATATAAAGTTTATAAACCATATATAGATAGCGAAAAAAACATATTTTATATAAAAGAAAAACCAAGAGTAATACTATACGAAATAAAAACAAAAGTACCTCTAGAGCATCGAGAAATACTTGGAACACTATTTTCACTAAACATTACCAGTGAATTATTTGGAGATATAATAATCACTAATAATCATTACTATATCTATATATTAGAAACCATTGCACCTTATATAAAAAATAATTTATTAATGATTAAAAATTCACACATCGAATTAATAGAAACACCTCTAGAAACATTAAAAGACTATACAAGAGAATTCGAACATATAGAAATCATTGCTTCTAGTAATAGAATCGATACTGTTATCGCAAGATTAATACAAACAAGCAGACCAAATATTCTAGAGAAAATAAAAAATAAAGAAATTATATTAAACTACGATATTTTAAAAAACAATTCTTATCTATTAAAAGAAAATGATATCTTTAGCATTAGACGTTATGGTAAATTTCAATATATTAGAATAAAAAAAGAAACAAAAAATAAAAACTATATTATCGAATGCAAAAAGTACAAATAATTTATTTGTACTTTTTTGTATAAATCATAACTCCACTTTCCTTATTAGGAAAAATAAAAAAACTAGGACTTATCTCTTTAAATCTTGATTGAACAGAAGGACTAAGAGAATAAAAATAGCTTAAAGCCTCCCCATGAATCTTCAAAGGCAAAGAGTGAAGTAATTGAATATAACTAGAAACATCCTGATAAGAACAAATATTAGATAAATTGATAAAATCATAGGTAGAAGTAAAATTTGAAACCAACTTATTTATATCACCAATATAAGGAGTAATGGTAACATTAGGAATTTCACTCCTTAAGTTTTGATATTCTAAACCATCTAAATGTTTATTCCGTAAAAGTACCTGCTTCATATAACAAGGTTCACTAGAAAACAACATAGAATTATAAATATCAGACCAATCATAAAATTGAAATAATCCATCCCAAAATATTTTTGCCTTACCTTCAAGATTATCTCTCATAGCATCATACTTTTCATCATATAAAGAATCAAATTCTGATATAACATTACCAGAACAAAAGAATTAAATAAACTTAATTCGCCTTGGTCGTCACCTCCCAAGTTTCCTGCTTCACAGACTAGGTAACCCTACTTCTCCACAGGCTTAACATCCGATAGTCGCTACCGTAGTTTTGTTCTTACCTTTCTTATATGTATTGTTTTATATATTTCTTTAACCCTTCAAATAATATATTATAACTAGCATTATAATCTCTATCATGATTACTTTCACATTTTGGACATACCCAACTTCTTACACTTAACTTTTTTACTTCCTTATTCTTATATCCACATTTACTACATATCTGACTACTTGGATAATAACTATCTATTTGAATATATTTTTTTCCATACTTATTAGATTTATATTCTAATACCCTACATATTTCTCCTAGACTTACATTTGTTAAGTGTTTAGATATTTTCTTTTCTTCTATCATGCCCTTTATGTTTAAGTTTTCTGTTACTATGATATCATTTTCTATTACTAGTTTTTTAGTTATTTGATGGATAAGATATTTTCTTGCATTCTTTAATTTTTGATATAATACCGCAAGTCTTCTTTTGGTTTTATAATAATTATTACTTCTTTTTATTCTTCGAGATAATTCTCTTTGACATCTTTTTATTCTTTTTTCATATTTTTCTATTAATCTAGGATTTCCTATCTTTTCATTATCACTTGTAATTATAATATCTTTAATACCTAGATCTATTCCTATTATTTTTCTTGGAGTTAGTTTTGTATATATATCGTTTTCTTCTACTACTACACTTACATAATATTTACCAGTAGAAGCTTGTTCTACAGTTGCATTTATAATTCTTCCTGGTAAATATTCTAAATCTCTATATCCTCTTATTTTTACTTCTTTTAACTTAGGAAGTTTTATTATGTCTTTTTTCAAATTTACTTCTATACTTTGATATGTTTTATCTTTATAACTACTACTTATGCAATTAGTTCTATAACATCTTCTTGAATTATACTTGCTTTTAAATTTAGGATAACTACCTTGTTTTTTATAATATCTTTTAAATGCATCATCTAAATTAAATAAACAACATCTTAAACTACAAGAATCTACTTCCTTTAAATATGGATATTTTGCTTGTAAGTTTTTTAAATCTTTTATCATATCAAAACAAGATAAATTGGCTTCTTTTTTCTTTTCTAGATAATAATTATATACTAATCTAGTACAACCAAATGTCTTATGAATTAATTCTATTTGACTAGTTGTAGGATACATACGAAAACGATAAGATTTATACATAACAATCCCCCTATTGATTTAAATGTATAATACATTTGTTCGTCAGTCAACTGTTTTCTATTAAATTTTCAAATTTGTATTTTCGAAAAGAAAATTCCTTATAAACAAAAAAAGCACCATTGGTGCCTTAACAAACTTTATTTATCTATATTTTGAAATAATTTTAGTAAAGTTTCCTTCTCAGTAGCATCTGTAACAATATCTAATTCGATTTCATTATCAACAAAACTTTCTTTGGCAAAGAAAACTTCAAGTGGCTTAAAATTACTAACTAAATAATCATAAGTAGCTCCATTCCACTCTTTTTTAGCAAAACAAATATATTCTTTATTATCATCTAACAAAACTACTTCTCCAACTTGTACTTTCATATTAAACTCCTTTTCTATCTTTGAACTCCCTGGGTTTGACCTTTTTCTTGGGAGTGGTTATTCAACATCTGCTCTAATTCACTTCGACTATCAGTTTGCTCTTCTTTTTTTCTATTCAAAGCATAAGTAGCTCCAATACCAGCTGCTCCAACAAACCCTGCTGCCGCTAAACCTAAAAGATTAGGATCATCCGTCTTTACATCCTCGGTAGATAGTTCTGCTGAATCAATTTGATATGTTAATCCATCATCACCTACAACCTGACTACCACCATCAAGTAAATCGCCAGCACTATCTGTTAAAGAAATAGAAACCTGATTTCCCTCGGAATCTGTCATAGATACTTCCCCATTAAAATCATGTTCTATGCCAGATATTAGTTCACCTTCAACCAGCTTTACTTCATCAACAACTTTTCTTTGTTGTTCTTCAATTCCTTTTTGAACAGCCTCTTTAACATTAACCCAACCAGCAATTCTTCCATCCTCTGTAACAGCATGTCCCATAACAGTCAATTCCTCTTTTGGTACACCTAATTGTTGGGCTGTTTGTTCTAACATTTCGGATAAAGGAACTCCTTTTTGATAGGTAACATTTTGAATTTTTCCACCATGTAAAACAGAAAAATACTCTACCTGATAATCACCCGTTGGACGTAATCCTTCTGGATTACCAAATGTATCATGAATATCAGATACTCTATCACTCTCATGAAAGAAAGCTTGGCCTTGTCCCATATAAATTGTATCCCCTGTTTTTAACCCAGCCATTGTATCTTCAACCAGCTCATCAACAGACTTATAAGTAACTTGTTCTTCCATCTGATGAACAACATAATCTACAACATCCTGTTTTTCTGTTTTAGTAAAATGACCAGCTATTCCCATCGCAGCAATAATAGCGGCAGAAACAAGAAGTGGAATAAAATTAAACCACCGTTTCTTCTTTACCTTTTTCGTTGTATTTTTCTTTACAGTTTCTGGCTCTTTTGTAGGAACCTTAGGTTCTGGGTTAGGTTGAGGTTGAGGAGGCACCGGAGCTGGCACTCTTACAACAGGTTCTGGAGTAACCGCTGGAATATGAGTATCCGCCGGAACTACAGCAACACCCGTATTATCAGGACCAACAGGCTTAATAACAGTCTCTCCAGGATTTACAGGAATAATAGAAGTTTCCTCTGGAACTATATGCTCCTTTCCACCAGGTAAATAAATAACCCTGGGTCCCGGTTTTTTATCCTCTTCACCAGGAAGTATAATCTTCGGTACTTCTTTAGGATCTTCACCAAAAATAACAATATTTTCTGGACCTCGATGAGTTTTTTCTGGAGGAAGTACAAGAGGAGGAACAACGGTTTCTTCTTTCTCCTTTTTCATATATACATAAGATTCCATAGCTTTTCTAAATTCTTCAACAGTAACATATTCACCAGTAGATAATTTAAAGCCATGATTACCAAGCATAAATAATCCGCCTTTTTTCCTATCCTTTCCAAGAGCATAAGACATCGTATCTTGATTAGTAACCTTCATAGATGGTCCTTGCAGATGTATTTGTGCTTCCTCTGCCAACGCTTTTGCAATAGCATCACTCATCGTAGAAACATCCACACTTTTCCCTGTTTTTTTGCAAACTATTTTTCTCTTTTCCTGATGTTCACTTACATATTGAGAAACTGCTTCTTTTAATTCCTCTAAGCTAACATATTCTCCATTCGTTAAAGGAATTCCTTCTTTATTATGACCTAACATAATATTACCAGTTCTCATAGTATTACCGTTAGAATCAGTAACATTAACACTCTTATCTTGTCTGCCAGGTCCCATAGGAGAATCATTTAATTCCAATTTACTAATAGGTCCTAAAACAACTTCTATTTGTTCCTCTGTATACCCTAATTTCTTTAATCTTTCATATTCATTTTCACCATTCATAATCGACACCCACAACTTTCTACTTTCTTATCTTATGAATAAATTTCATTAAATAATAGTGCCAGGTAATAGGAAGTTCAAACTCACCAATTAACTCCTCAACAATACCATTAAAACCACGTTTAAATTCATAGATTCCATAATCTTTTGGATGTTCATTAATATTCGCTGGAATCCCATAGAAGTTATGCTTTTTAAATCCATGTTCTATGCCATACTGTATCATCATCCACTGCAATAAATACTGAGAATTAAACTTCATAAACTCTTCATAATTACCACTAGATAAGTAAATAATCTCAGGTTGTATTATCATAAACATCGAACCAGATAAAGTAATAACATTCGTATTTTTCTCTATCCTAATATCTTCTGCATCCTTAATTCTCTTCTCATAAGAAGCAATTTCATTCTCTAAGTTTTTCTTTTGACCTTCATTATATTTTGCATTACTAAGCTTAGATAACTTATCTTCTGCTGACTTTTTATCTTCCTCCAATTTTTTCTGATACTTTACTAAATCTAACTCTGTAACATAATACTTAACTTCACCTTTGTCATGAAAAAGTTCATACATCTTTTGATAGTAATCTACACTACGAATAGAAAAATTCTTTCTCTCCCCTGTCTCCACCATAATATTTTGAAATCGATCCAATTCATCATATCCTAATTCTTTCACAGTAATACCAATTTTTTCAGTCTTACGAATCGTATTTCTTGTATTAGGTTTCATCTCTTTTAATATTTGCTCGCAACTCTTTCCTTCCAAAGGTAAAGAAAACATCCAACCAACTTGTTCCATATCTGGAATACTTACTTTTTTAAATCCTAAACTTTCTAAATGAGAAACAACAGTACTATGATTTACACCATCTTCTACTATATTACCATCAATATCTCTTTCCTTATATATAACATAGGGATCCATTCTAAAAATATATCCTTGATGTTTTTTTACAAAACATGTAATCTGCTTCAAAAAATATTCCAACAATTCTTTATCCTCAAAATTTACAAGTACTCCTCTAGGAGAATAAAATTCATATTTACCAAAATGACGTTTATGAGAAACAAGCATCGCTGCAGCAATTAATTTCTTTTTATCTTCTACTCCAACAAAGTAAACATCCCAACCATTACTTTTTCGTAAACTACCAATTTCTGGTGCAGATAAAAATGTTTTTAATGGATGATTTTCCCAAAAAGCACGATATTTTTCTTCTGTAATTTCTATAAATTGCATACAATCACCTTCTTTATTAGTATATATGAAAAACTACTAATTATCAAATATCCTACTTACGAACAGAAAATAATTTCTTTCGTTTACCATAATAAACGTCTTCTACTTTTCGATAAACCACTTTATCTTGATCAAGAATCGTAAGAATAAACATTAAAACAACAATAATAAGAATAACTATGACTAAAAAAAGTGCAAAACTGAATTTTTCTTGTCTCGGAAGTGTAGTATCTAAATAACTATTTGTTAAATAAGTATTAAAATTATCATTAGTAATAACAACTTCATTTTCTGCAGGTACAAAATTAGTAATATTTTGAATTGCTAACTGTTTCAACTCATCATCTATAACAACTGGATAACCATAAACTTTCACTGGTTCTGGGACTTCTGTCGTTCTCTCATAAGTATAATCTATAATATCTTTATATTTAGAATAATCATCTTCATCGATTGCTACCAAATAAGTATGCCACTGTCCAGTATCTTCTTCCTCGATAACAAAGTGAATCTCTTTCTTTGAATTTTCATAATAAGCAAATTTTTCACTCATCTTAGAAATAGTAATATAGGTATAATCCTCTACACTCTCCGCTTCACTCCAAGGCAGAACTTTTTCTTTTTCGTGATACAACTGATAAATGCAAACAACTAATATTGTAATAACTATCAAATAAATAAGACAAATAAATGTCTTAAAAACAAGTCTTTTTTCATGGTGTTTTTCATGAATCGGATGATTTGAATTTTTCTTAACATTAAATATCTTCGTCATATACTTCCCTCTATTATATAATAACATAAAAAAATAGAATTAAATAATAAAAAAGACTATTTAAATAAATAAATAGTCTGGCTTTTGATAAGTCTCATTATAATCCTTATCTTTCATATACTTATCTACAAGAACAACTTGTTCTGCTTCTAAACTTTTAGGAACATCAATAATACGTTGATTTCTAGATCCTCTAAAATAAATATCATAGCTTTTCTCTTCTTGAAGAAATTTTCCATCTACCAAAACATCCACTTGATCAAGTAAACGCCTCATCTTTGGATTAAGTAACATTTGTTCATAGGTAAATCCCGTATAACACCACACATTAAGTCCCATCTCATGTGCGGCTTTACTAATTTCATAGCAAGCATCAGCTTGACAAACTGGATCTCCTCCAGAAAGAGTAATACCGTCTTGATTTTTAATTTTTTTTAACTCATTGATTACATCTTCTACTTCAATCAAAGCACCACCATCAAAATCCCAAGTACTAGCATTATGACAACCAGGGCAATGATGTGGACATCCTTGTGTCCAAACAACCGTTCTTACTCCTTCTCCATCCACAATAGAGTCGGGCTGCAAATAAGCAGCCAACCTGATTTTCATTTTTTTACTTATCCTCTTTCATAATTTCTTTTAATCCAGTATGTTTTACACGATCTCTTTCTTCAGCACGTTTACCATTATTAAATCTAGAAACATCACCTGCTAAATAACCTGTAACTCGTCTAATTCTTTCAAATTTTTGTCCTTCACCGATAATTTTTTCCATAATAATTCTCCTCTTTTCTTTATTTATTATATATATAAACTATTCACAACAACCTGTATCGATAGATGTAATCTTTTCCATTGGAACCCCTTCAAATTCATGACGTCCACATTTAGGGCATACATCATTAATAACTCCAACATAACCGCATACTGGATCACGATCTACTGGATGATTAACTGCACCATAGCCAAGCCCAGCTTCTTTCATAGCACGTACAACACTTTCAAATGCTTCAACATTAGAAGCAGTATCTCCATCTAATTCAACATAAGAAATATGACCACCGTTAGTTAATTCATGATATGGAGCTTCTTTTGCTAATTTATCATGAATACTAATATGATAATAAACTGGAACATGGAATGAATTTGTGTAGTATTCTCTATCAGTAACACCTTTAATCTTTCCGTAGATTGCTCTATCAATAGAAGTAAATCTACCAGCCAAACCTTCTGCAGGAGTAGCAAGGCAAGTAAAGTTCAAGTTATATTTCTTAGAGTTTTCATCACAACGTTTACGCATAAACTCAATAATTTCTAACCCTAACTTTTGACTTTCTTCACTTTCACCATGATGTTTACCAGTAAGTGCTTTCAAACATTCAGCAAGACCAATAAATCCAGTTGATAAAGTTCCATGTTTCCAAACCTTTCTAAGACGATCTGTTGGTTTCAATTTTTCACCATTTGTCCAAACTCCTTGTCCAAGTAAGAATGGGAAATTATAATTATGTTTACTGCATTGAACTTCAAAACGTTCAAGTAACTGGTCTCTTACCATATCCATAATCTCACCAAGTTCTTGATAAAATCCTTTCATATCTGCTTTATCTCTTTCTTTCAAAGCAATACCATATTTAATTCCAAGTCTTGGTAAATTAATAGTCGTAAATGATAAGTTTCCACGTCCTGTAACAACTTCATTATCTGGAGAAGTAACATCTCCAATAACTCTAGTACGACATCCCATATAAGCAATTTCTGTATTAAAGTCCCCTTCTTTATAATATTTCTTATTAAAAGGAGCATCAATAAAAGCAAAGTTAGGGAAAAGTCTTTTAGCAGAAACTTTACATGCTAACTTAAACAAATCATAATTAGGATCTTCCTTATTATAATTAACTCCTTCTTTTACTTTGAAAATTGATACTGGGAAAATTGGTGTCTCACCCTTTCCAAGTCCACGATCTTCAGAAAGTAAGAAGTTTCTGATTACCATTCTTCCTTCTGGAGTAGTATCCGTTCCAAAGTTAACAGATGAAAATGGTACTTGTGCACCAGCTCTAGAATGCATTGTATTTAAATTATGAATAAACGCCTCCATTGCTTGTTGTGTTGCACGTTCAGTCTTTTGTAAAGCCTTCTCATAACTTTTTTCGAAAATTTCATGAATCCTGCTTGATCCTTTTTGATAATCACTAAAATCTTCTACGCTAAGTTCAATAGATTCTGATTTATCAATTTCACGAATAATTCTATCAATATTAATCACAGGAATAAATCCTTCTAAATCTAGAAAATCATAAATTGTTTGCTTAAACTGTTTTTTAAATGTCTTTAACACACCAGGAGCTAAATAATAATCAAGCGCCGGAATTGCTTGGCCTCCATGCTGATCATTTTGATTAGCTTGGACTGCGATACAAGCTAAAGAAGCATAAGTTGAAATATCTTGAGGTGGTCGAATATATCCGTGACCAGTATCAAATCCATTTTTAAATAATTTTGATAAATCGATTTGACAACAAGTAGTAGTTCCCATAGCTAAGAAATCCATATCATGAATATGAATAGTTCCATTATCATGTGCTTCTGCATATTCTTTTTTCATTAAATAAGCTTTTGCAAACTCTTTAGAAACTGTTCCACCATACTGTAACATCGTTCCCATTGGGCTATTTCCATCGATATTAGCATTTTCTCTTTTAGCATCTTCATCATTAGCAGATTTTAATCCTAAATTTTCTAATGATTTTAAAAACTTATGTGTTTTATTATCTCCAAAGAAACTTTCTCTTGACTGATTTCTTCTTTCTCTATATTCAGAAAAAGATTTATAAACATCATCATAACCCTTACTAGAAAGTTCTCCTTCGATATAATCTTGAATTTCTTCTATTTTAAATTTTTTATTTTTTTCTTCTGCGTCTTTTTCAATTTTCTTTAAAACTGCTTGATAAACTTTTTGAATATCTTGAGAAGTATACTTTCTTTCCTTCTCATCTTCTTCAGTATCTACTTCAACACTATCAAAACCCTTTTTGATAGCCAAAGCAATTTTTGCTCCATCAAAAGGAACTTTTTTACCATTTCTCTTTACTACAATTAGTTCCTCTAAAACATCAGTTACCTCTGCCATTTTTTACCTCCCACATCTTTCTTTCATAAGTCCATTGTAAGTAACAAAAATTCAAAAATCAATAGACAAAAATTAGAAATTTTACCCTCTTTTTCTAAAACTATTGATATATATAGATTTCCTCAAAAAACTTTTTTTGTTCGATTTACGACAATTTACAAAAGGTAGACATTTTTCAAAATAAAGAAAAATCGTTTTTTTATTTTTTTATTTTTTTTTCTGTATTTATATTTATATTTTGTTGATTTTTCAACAAATATTAAGTTTATAAAAAAGGCTTTTTACGTTTTTTAAAAAAATCACTTTTGCTGCTTCTTTGATTTTTTGCAATTTTTAATCAGTAGACCCAAAGCCACCAAGACGCTCTCCAGATGCATTATCATCATCGGTAATTAAAAATTTTTGGAAAACAACTTGTCCAATAACATCACCCTTTTTTACCTCAATATCATGATCACTGCAATTAAAATAAGCAAAGTAAAAATGCCCATCATTATCAGGATTACCATAATAATCAGAATCAATCAATCCAACACTATTAGCCATCAAAAACCCTTTTTTAGGGCCACTACTACGATTAAGCAATAAATAGCATTCATCTTCTCCACAATAAGCTTTTAATCCAGTAGGAATTAACGTTGGCTTAATACCAGGATAATATTTTGGAATAACAACATCTTCAGCAGCCTCTATATCATACCCTGCTGAATGTTGTGTCTTTCTCACTGGAATATGGATATCCTTATCCTCATAACCTTTTACTATTTCAAAACCTCTTTGTCTCATAATTAAACTTCTCCTTCTATCATTTTACTATTATCAATATATAACACCTTTTTATCTTCTTTTAAACTTCTAGGAACATCAATAATTTCTTGATTACTACTTCCTACATAATGAATTTTCTCACTTGCTAGCTTTAAGACGAATTTACCATCAAGTAATACATCAATATGATGAAGTATCATATTTAAATCTTTATTATTTTCTTTTTCTCTTAGTAATTCATCATAACGATACCCAGTATACAACCATATTGTTTTATTAGGAAATTTATCTTTAATCTCACTAACCAATTCAGCAATCTCTCTACGATTACCCAAAAACAACGGGTCTCCACCTGATAAAGTAATTCCACTACACCAATCATGTTCTAACTCATCAAAGATTTCTCCTTTAGCAGCATCATCAAACACTAACCCATCATCAGGATTCCAAGTGATTGCATTCTGACAGCCAGGGCATTGGTGAGAACAACCACTTACCCATAAAACTACACGAAGTCCTTCTCCATTAAGCATATCTGCCTTAGTAATATTATGATATCTCATCTACATAGACTTCCTTTCAGAAATTTCAGCCATCTTAGCATTATTAAGCATCGTATCACCATGAACCCTAGAATAAGACAAATACCCATTCATACGCTCTATCTTAGTAAGATCTGTACTACCACACTTTGGACAAACATCCATATCTAGTTCTTCATGACCACAATGATTACAATAAGATAATGATAAATTAACTCCTTCATAAAATCCTTTAGCCATAGCACGTTCAATATAAGTAACCATGGCTTTTGTATTATAGCTTAAATTATATCGAACATACTGAATTCTTCCGCCTCTAAATAAATCCCAAAACCTATCTTCTAAATCTTGTTTTTCTATTCCTGTAATATCTTCCCATACTCCACAGTGAAAACTATTAGAAACATATTCACGAGAACTAACACCCGGTATTACACCATACTTTTTACGGAATTGTTTAACCTGTAATCCACACAAATTCTCAGCTGGCGTTCCATAAATTGCATATAAAATATGATCTTCTTTTTTAAACTCTGTAGTCTTTTGATTAATATATTTCATAACATCAAGTGCAAACTGTCCATCCTCAACAATACTCTTACCATTATATAATACTTGCAATTCATTTAAAGCAGTAATTCCAAAAGATGCCGTAGCTGCCTTCATAATAGGCTCAATTGCATCATCTGGTTTTAAATTCCCTCCATAAAATCCTCCTTGACAATAAGCAAGCGGATTAGTAGAAGCTTTTCGTTTCGCAAGATAACGATAAGTTCTAATATGAATCTTACGAATCATTTCCAAATAATAATCAAGCACTTCATAAAAGTCTTTTTGTTCTTCACGAGCTTTGGCTAAAATCATTGGTAAATGCAATGAAATGGCACCGATATTAAATCTACCAATGAATACAGGTTTATCATTTTTATCAGCCGGCTCCATCCCACCTTTTTCATACCAAGGTGATAAAAATGCTCGACACCCCATAGGTGAAACAATTCTACCATATTTTTTATACATCTCTGGAACATAACCTTCTCCACTTAAAGATAAGTAATCTGGATACATCGTTTTTTCACTACATTTAATAGCTGTAAGAAAACTATCACGAAGAATCCCGTCTTCTCCATGAACTTTCTTATCATATAAAAATACAAGTTTTGGAAACAAAGTCGGTCTCTTAAAACCTTTTTTTCCTTGGCCTTCACGATGTACATTCAAGATTGTTTTCGCAATCATAACTGCAAATTCATCAGTATCAACTCCAAAGCTAAAGGTAACAAAAGGATAATCACCCCGACTAGAGCTAACAGTATTTAATTTATATTCAATACCCTGATAACCCTGTTCACACTCACGAATAGTTTTCTTCCAAGCATACTTATCTGCTTCATCTTTAAACTTACTCCCTTTAATATCTAGATACTCTTTATAATACATATCATAACTCATCTTTGCATATTTCTTTAACACAGTATCTACTTCAGGTACAGTAAATCCTCCGTACTGCATAGCAGTAGTATTAATGATAACATCACCCATTACATTAAAAGCAGTCTGTAATGTTTTAGGTTCTGTATACCAAATGTTACTCATTTCAAATCCATCTTTTAAGACATTAGCCATATCAAATAAACAACAATTCATCGTATCCCTTCGATAAGCCATATCATGAATATAAATATAACCATCTTTACAAGCCTCTATTTCATTAGCCGTTAAAAAGAATTTTTTATAAAGTTCCTTATTTAAACTATTATAAATTAAACACCTTTGTGTTGTTACTAAAGCGCTATCCATATTAGAACATTCTTTATCCCCAATATAAGTAATTGCTTGTGCTCTCTTATAAACCTTATCTAAAATATGAACAATTTCTTTCTTATAGTCACGATACTCCCGATAACTTTTAGCGACTAAGGGATTAATATCTTCTAGTGCAATTTCACAGCAACTATGTAATTGTTCTACAGTAGGGTTACTAGTCTGCGTATTTAGTAACTCTAATACTCTAGAGACAATTTTTTCCAATGCCTCATCGGTTAAATCAACCATAACTCGCTCGGCACTTGCGATAACAGCCTTTTTAACTCTCTCTGGGTCAAATTTCTCTAAATTACCATTTTTTTTAATTACCATAATCTCTTTTGCCATACTTACCTCTCCTATCCTATAAATTCCATTCTACTCTACAAAATAAAAAAGTTATTGTTGCATTTGCAACAATAAGAAAAATTTGTTAAAATAGACGAGAAAGAAGTGATAAAAAATGTCTAAAACTCTTGATGAAACAAGACTTTTACAATTCAAAAAAAATTTGTCAAACTGTGTCAATGTCAAACGTAAAACATTTTACAACAAAGATTTAATTTTAAGTTATTCTCCGATAAAAAAGAAAATAGGTTTCATCACTTATGGAAAAGCAAATATAGTAAAAACAGATAGTAATGGTAATACAACAATCATGAGAGATTTAAAACAGAATGATATTTTTTCCAACCTTTTTTTTCAAGATTCAGAAGATGAAATATATATCATTAGTAATGAAGAAACAGAAGTAATATTTATTGACTACTACAATATATTAAAAAATTGTAATATAGGATGTCTTTTTCATCATAAATTAGTTTTAACATTATTCGACTTATTAATACTAGATAACAAACAACAAAATGAAAAAATAGAACTATTATCGAAACGTACAGTAGAAGAAAAAATATTATTTTTCTTAAAGCAAAGAATGAATGAAAACAATATTTTTAAAGTAACTACATCTTATAAAGCTATCGCAGAATATTTATTTGTAGATAGAGCTAACCTAATGAGAGAACTAAAAAAAATGGAAGAAAAAGGATTAATAGAAAAAAATGAAAAGATGATTAAAATTAATGTCTAATCATCTTTTCTTTTACTACTTTAGAAGAAGCATATTTTAAATGTTCTTGATATAGTGTTTCATAATAATAAGAATTAGATGTGCGAAATATATGATATAAATCAGGGTCTTGGTAAACTTCATCTTCTAAAAACAAATGATCTAAATCAACAACGACACACTCCCCTTTAGATAATACAGTTTCGTTACATCCATGTAAACCACGACTTTCCATAGAAAGAGCCAAGGGCTGATAATAATAAAGATTATTATCCTTTAATAATCGACCAATATTACTTTCTTTAGCATCCAACCAAATAATACCATACTGACGAAGTTTTTCATATAAAGAATAAACTTCTGATGTAGAAATATTCAAATCCATATCTACTTTCTCTTCTACTTCAATAGTACCACGAATAGATGAAATATCTTCTAAATTAACACGAATAAGCGGCTGCAAAAGATAAGGACAGTTAGGAACATGATAACAAAACCTTTTACCACCAACTTTAATAACTTTACTACCTATCTCTATAACATCAGAATAAGCTCCCTGTGGAAGACATTTAATATCGGTATAACTTAACCCCTCTTCATTTAAAATATCGTCTGTTAAAAGACTGATAACAGAAAACAACTCCTTCAACTGTTCTTTTGTATAAATATAACTTAATTGTTTGCCTAATAAATAAAAAATATATTCCTCTTTATTTGTTTCTAAAAAACTATCCAATTCTGGTTTATGACTATAATCAACAAAACTAGGCAAAGAAGCAAGAGTAAAAACACTTTCCCTAGGATATTTTTTTATTATTTCCATAAAATGTTCATTTATATACTTCTTTCTTTGAAATTTTTCAGGAAGATAATAAAAATTATGTCCTAAGTTAGATAATAAAAGAAAAGTATTATCCAAAATAAAAGAATACATATTATCATGTAAAGATAACTCTTCTAAAACAGGAACAATCATAAAACTATTACATTTGGATAAAACTGTAGAAAAATTATTCTGAATAGCTTTACTTACTAGCTCAGTAGGACTTTGTTCATATAAAGAATGAAAAAAAGAAGGAGTAATATTATAATGTGAAAAAGCATCTTCAAGCTGACTAGAAATAGTATGATACATAAAACTCCTCCTAAAATTAATTTTTATCATACCATATTAAGCCTACGAAAACAATAAAAAAAGATTAGCGAGGAAGTAAACTCAAACTAACCTTTCCTTTTTCTAAAGAAATATCATCAACATAACAGTCTACAATATCACCAACACTGACAACTTCACTTGGATGTTTAATATATTTATCTGTAAGTTTAGAGATATGAGCAAGTCCATCATTATGAAGACCAATATCAATAAACACTCCAAAATCAACTACATTACGAACAGTACCCTGTAATTTCATACCAACAGTTAAATCTTTAATATCTAAGATATCACTTCTAAGTAATGGTTGAGGCATTTCATCTCTAGGATCCAAGTTAGGCTTTTTCAACGATAAAATAACATCTTCTAAGGTATATTGATCAGTATTTAATTTTTCTTGATAGCTACTAACATCAATTTTATTCAATCTATCAATCAACTCACTACTACCAATATCATTAATAGTAAATCCCAAATCTTGAAGCAATGAAACTGCAATATTATAACTTTCTGGATGGATTGCCGTTTTATCTAACGGATTTTTCCCATCAGGAATACGTAAGAATCCAATTGCCTGTTCATATGCTTTATCTGTAAGTAACTTTTTATCATGAATTTCTTCACGAGATAAAATTTTACCAACCTTCTCACGGTATTCAATAATCTTTTGACATGCTTTCTTAGTAAGTCCAGATACATAACTAAGTAAGGAACTAGAAGCAGTATTAACATTAACTCCTACACTATTAACACACTTTTCAACAACAAAGTCTAAAGAACTAGAAAGCTTCTTTTGACTAACATCATGCTGATAAAGTCCTACACCTATTCCTTCTGGTGGGATTTTAACAAGTTCAGCAAGAGGATCTTGAAGTCTACGACCGATACTTACAGCACTACGTTTTTCTATTGCTAAATCAGGAAACTCTTCTGCTGCAATAGGAGAAGCACTATAAATTGATGCACCTGCTTCTGATACAATTACATATTTACAATCTAACTTGTATTCTTTTATCATATCAGCACAGAACTTTTCAGATTCACGTGAAGCAGTACCATTACCAATCGCAATAATATCTACATGATAACGTTTAATAAGCTGTACAACAACTTCTTTTGACAAACGAATTCTATCTTCACTATTACTATTTAAAAATGGTTTAATAACCGTAGAATCCAAATATTTACCATTCTTATCAACAACAGCCAACTTACATCCATTTACAAAACCCGGATCAAAAGCAAGAACCACTTGTTCTTTCATTGGCGGTGTTAAAAGTAAAGCTTCTAAATTCTTACCAAAATTATCAATCGCAGCTTCTTCTCCTTTTTCTGATAATTCTGTACGAATTTCTCTTTCAATCGATGGTGCAATCAATCTCTTATAAGAATCTTCAATTGCTTCTTTAATACTATCAACTACAAATGACTTTTCATTTTTAATTAATTTTTTCTCTAAAAAGTCAAGAATTCCTTCTTTATCTACATCAATAGAAACAGTTAATACTTTCTCTTTTTCTCCACGATTTAACGCTAAAACACGATGAGGCTTAATCCATTTCACAGGTTCATTATAATCATAATACATTTCATATACCTTACCCTCATCTTCAGCATTCTTTTTCATCTTAGAAACAATGATACCATTCTTATAAAAATAACTACGAATCCATTTACGATAACTAGCATTATCACTAATCCATTCAGCAATAATATACTTAGCTCCAGTAATAGCATCTTCAACAGACTTTACCTTATCATTCACAAACTTACTAGCCATATCACCTAAACTGCCATTCGTAGGAAAACTCATCATCATTTTAGCAAGAGGCTCTAATCCTAAAGCAATTGCTTCTGTAGCCTTTGTCTTTTTCTTTTCTTTATAAGGGCGATATAAATCTTCTACTTCAACTAATTTTGTACAATTCATAATAGAATTTTTTAATTCATCAGTAAGCATACCTTTTTCATCTATTAAACGAATAACGTCTTCTTTACGTTTCAATAAATTCACTTGATATTCATAAACTTCATTAATAGAACGTATTGTCTCTTCATCTAATGCCCCTGTTGCTTCTTTTCTATAACGAGCAATAAAAGGAACAGTATTTCCTTCAGCTAACATAGATAAAACAACTTCAACTTGTTTATCAGTAATATTTAAATTATTTGCTATTTCTTTAATAATAAATTCATTCATCAAAATACCTCCATCTTGTATAGCATAATTATTTTATCATAAAAAGCAAAAAAAAAGGAATAATATCCTTATAATTTTTTAGAACCAATAGACTTACCTTCTAAATCGATTCCTACATCTAGAAAAGAATCATCACCACTTTGCGAAATACGATTTAAAATTTCACTAACTTTATCAACAACTGCTACATCATTCAAAATATCTTTCTCGAAAAACACTCCTAAAAGAGAAGAGTCGGTATCAGGAATACTCAAAGAAGAAAATAAAGAACGATTATCCTCACCTATTTCTTCAAAGTCTTGATTATCTAAAGTATCATCAGGTACATCTATAAAATCCATAAGCCAAACCTCCATAAAAGTAAACATATTATATCAAATAAAAGAAAATAATTTAAGATAAATTAGTACCCATATCTTAATATTTCAAATGTAGTATTGTAAGAAACTTCATTCTTTAAAGCCTCTGCTGACGATTTATAAAGTAAATCAAACAAATGACTCTTTCCAAAGCCAACGGCTCCACCACGATCTAATACAATACCAATAAACTCAGATAATCTAGAACCCTTAACTCTTACAATAGTTCCGTACGGATAAGACCTGTCTCCTGCTAGAATACGAACATTTCCATATGTTGAATCAGAATAATAAATATTACCATTTCTAACATCAATACCACTAGCAAGAAATCCACTACATCCTACACAATCAGGTCCATACCCACTAAGACTCCCAACTTGAGTCTCTAATACATCACTAATTGTCTCTTGTGGGGCGGAAGATACTTCTTCAGTAATAATATCCTCCTTCTCATCTTTTGCTGAATTTTCTCTATCCACATCTTCTTCAACAACAACTTCTATTTCCTCATCTTCATCAGTATTTTCTAGAGCCTTTGCTTCCTTTTTATTTTCATCAAAAGAAAGCAAATCTGAACTCTTAAGCTTTTTAACATCTAAATCAGTTGAGACTGATACTGGATTCATACTTTGTATCCCAACCACAGTAATATAAACAACAATTCCTACTATCAAAATAGAATTAAGAACATAACTTAAAATTTTCATAAAAAAACTCCTTGTGAATATAAATATAGCATATTTACAAAGAGTTGACAATAGATTGACAAAAATTACCAATTGTAAAGAGTGTAAATCATCTTACTTCACAATCATAACCGCTCATTTCCATAACCCGTTTAATTTCCTTATATTCATCACCCTTTTTGGCATTTGGAGAAACCCCACCTGCCTCAGAAAAAGAAGTGGTAATATTCGCAGAGTCAAATCGTGATAAATTGAAAAATTGAGTTTCTAACATTTCTTCATCAGACAAATCACAATCCACAGTAACTCCAGAAATAGAGCTTGCTGTCTGCTGTAATTGCTGACATTGTACATTACGTTGATTCAAATAATCTGCTTCTCCTTGAATCAAAACTTTATGTTCTAAACTATCAATTTCCCCATTATCGAAGGAATAAGTCTCTGTATATTGATAACTATTTCCTAAATCATCACCACCCATAGTACAAACCAAATCGCCTACAGTTACATCATCAATCACTTCTTCTGTATTATTAGCAAAAATCTTATCAAACAAATCTTCAGAATAAGGCAATACAAGAACAGTACCTAATAAAAGAATAAAAGAAATAATTAACAATATAGGCTTAGAAGATTTCGTATTAGAAGATGGAGAAGAACTAGACACAGAGTTATCAGTAACATTTTCATTCTGTGGATGTTTTAGAGAAGATTTAGGAGCAGACTGTTGCTTTATAGTATGGGGAGAAGCAACAAAAATAGAATCTGGAGAAATCCTAGGAGAATTAGCGGTAGTACCAACAACATTAGGTTTAGAAACAAAAGGTGATACTCTAGACTCGCTAGATGCCTCATCAGGATGAACAGAATTAGATTGACTAACCGCACTCTCTACATTAGTTTCCATACCACTAGGGACTACAGGAACATCCACAGTAGAAGCATTTTGCATAGACGTAGACGTAGATGGAGTCTCTAATAATTCAACATCTTCATCTTTATTCATAATACATCACCTCAGCTATGTCTCTCGCAAGTATAGTTACTTGCTTTCATTTCTTTTTCTATCTCATTAATATCTTGTCCATATTCGTAATTAGGATAAGTTCCGCCGGCTTCCAAATAAGCAGTAGTAACCAAATCCGACTTTAAATCTTCATAATCTAATTTTTGAACGTTCTCATAAACACCGTTAGATAAACTACAAGACACCTCTACTCCTTCTAGATTAGCTGTTTGTTGTTGTAATAAATCACAAGAAGACTTCATTCCAGAGAGTTCAATAGCATCTAAATTCTGATCTCCTTTTGTAGTTGCCGAAAAAGTTAAACGATACATTTTACTATCTTTAAAATTAAAATCTGCTTCATAATAATAATCATATTTATCATCGTTAGTATTCATAGTACAAGTAAGAGTACCCGTAGTAATTGCTGGAACGCCTTCTTGTTGTTTACTAGCCATATAATTAGAAACAAAAGAACTTATTTCTGGTAAAAAAGCAACCATCCATATTAACAAAGCAAAAAATATAAAAGTCATATAATACTTAAGATTGCTTTCTTTCTTAGTTTTCTTATCGGGGTTTGATTTTGTATTATCAGCAACAGTAGATTTCTTATTTTGAGTTGTAGAAGATGAATTCGTAGTAACAGCTTGAGAAGGAACAGCCGACTTTTGCTGTGAAGCAACTACTTTAGGCTGCGATGGAACAGAAGTTGGTTGTGAAACTGCTTTAGGCTGTGGTACAGGTGCAGGTGAAACAGGCTGCACTACTTTCTGCTGTGGAACAACTGTAGAAGATTCTTTTGATTCATTTTTCTTCTTTTTGGCATCAAGTCTAGCCTGTGCCTTTGCCTTTTTTGCTTCGATTCTTGCTTTTTTAGCATCTTCTTTGGCTTTTCTAGCATTTTCTCGTGCTTCTATCTTTGCTCTTTTGGCTGCCTCTTTTGCCTCTTGTTTTGCTTTCTTCGCATCAATCCTAGCTTGAATCTTTGCTTTTTTGGCATCTTCCTTCGCCTTAATAGCAGCTTCTTTTGCTTGCTTTTTACGTTCTAACTCTAATCTTTCTTGTTCAGCTTTTGCCTTTGCTTCTTCTTCCAAACGTTTTTTCTCAGCAAGTTGTCTTTGCCTTTCTGCTTCTGCTTCAGCTTTTTTGCGTTCCGCTTCTTCTTTAGCAAGCTTTTCCCGTTTTAAAGCTTCCTCTTTTCTTCTTTTTACTTCGTCCATGATAGCTTTTTTCTTTTTTTCTTCTTCTTCTAACTTTTTCTTTGCTTTTTCAGCTGCAATTTCTTGAGCATTACTCTTTTGAGACAATGCGGCTTCCCTAGCACGCTCCATTTGCTCAACCAAAGCAACTTGATCCCCACTAACAACCGCTAAGACATCTTCAGAAGAAATTAAATCCTTTTCTGGTGGTGTAGCAACATTTTCAACACTTGGAACAATATTTTCTGCCTGCTTTTTATCATTCATAGTATCACCCCTATATTCTATCTTAAACTATCTATTTGCACTTGAAAATCATCAGACCGAATAATATAACTACCAGAAGTAAGAATATCACACTGCTGACACATATCTTTTGTAGTTTTATCAATTCCCCCATCGACATTAATAACTGCTTTAGAATGATAAGAATCAAGTAAATTTCTAACTTCTATAATCTTATCTTCTGATTCAAAAATAAATGACTGTCCACCCTTTCCAGGCTCAACACTCATAACTAAAATTAAATCCAATAAAGGCAAATATGGCACCAAATTCTTTACAGGCGTATTTGGTTTAATAGCAAGACCACATTTAATCCCATAACTTTTAATAAGTTCTAGATTTTCTTCAATATTATCCATCGTTTCTACATGAAAAGTAATAAATTCTGTATTTAATTCTGCATATAACGGAATATATTTCTTTGGATCTTCAACCATCAAATGAACATCCAACCTTTTATTTGTAAACTTATATATATTTTTCATCTCACTAAAAGGCATAGTTTTATTAGGAACAAATTTACCATCCATAACATCTACATGAATATAATCAACATCCGTCTCATTTAATCTCTTTAAATCCATTGGAATATTGGAACTACTTAAAAACGATGCACTAATCTTCATAATGAATATCCCCTCCGATAAAATTTAAATAATTAAGATAGCGACTCTTCATTATATTATTATCTTCTACTGCAACTTTTACCTTACATTCTCCCTCTTTAGTATGTAAACAGTCCTTAAATGGGCAAGGATAACGGCTAAATTCTATAAAAGCATCTCGAATATCCTCTTTAGAATAATTATGGAAATCTAAGGCTGAAAAACCAGGAGTATCCATAACTTTGCCACCAAAAAGCTCATATAAAGTAACAACCCTAGTAGTATGCTTACCACGTCCCAAAGCTAAAGATACATCCCCTGTCTCTAAATTCCAATCAGGCTTTAATCTATTTAGTAAAGTACTTTTTCCAGCTCCAGTTTGTCCAGTAAAAACACTTGTTTTATCTTTCAACAACTCTTTAATCTTATCAAGTTCTGTATTAAATATTACTGTATAACCTATTTTTTGATAATAAAGTAGAATTGGTTGAATCTTATCATAGTCATCCTCTGATACTAAATCCTTCTTAGTAATACAAATAATAGGGCGAACAGAATGCAATTCCATAAGAACAAGTAACTTATCAAGCAAATTTAAAGAAAAATCAGGAGAAACCAAACTAGTAATCAGAAAAGCCTGATCAATATTGCTAACTTTAGGTCTAGAAAATTCATTTTTTCTAGGTAATACTTTCTCCACTAACAATTTCTCTTTATCAAACTCTACAAAATCTCCAACTAAAGGCAAGATTTTTTCTTTCCTAAAAACGCCTCTACATTTACAAGGATATATTTCAGTTCCTTCCTGCACAAAATGTAAATCACTATGAATTTTTACAATCTGTCCTCTCATATAGTCCCCCTATTCTGTATCGGTACCAGGTGTTTCTGTAACATCATCATCACTATCACTTGGAGTTGTAGGTGTTGTAGGCTTTGTCTGCTCTACTGGTTTTCTAGCAATAGTTACTGTAAATGTTTGACCTTTTACGATTGGACTACCTGCAGCCCTAGACTGATCAATAATCTTACCTTCTTCATAAGCAGTAGTATCTTGATATTCAACTTTAATAGTTAACCCATATTTATCACAGAAAGCTTCAGCATCAGCTAAACTCCAACCTTCTCCCGCCATATCAGGGAAAGTATCTACAATATTTGGAATGTATAAAATAATAGAATCTCCTTCTTTTACTTCACTACCAGCTGCTAATGACTGACCAATAATTTCTTGTTCATCATACTCTCTATCACTAGCATCTACATCTCTTTTTTCAATACTGACATCTAAGCCATATTGAGTTTCCAAAATAGTCTGAACTTCGATATAATTCTGTCCAGTATAATCTTCAATTTCAAAAGTTTCTTCTCCTGTAGATTTATAAATAGTTATTTTAGTACCTTGTTTTACACTTCTTCCTTTTTCAGGATCAGTTCGAACAACTCTTCCCTTTTTCACTTTAGAAGAAGCAACACTCTTAATATTAGTTCTTACTTCTAATCCTAAATCTTGAAGCTTCTTTTCACATTGACTAACTTTTAAGCCTTGACAATTTGGAATAGTGACATTTTCCGGTTCTGTAACAGCTGGAATAATAAAAGCTACTGTAATAATGCCAAGAACCAAAACACCAAAAATAATAGATAAAATAATAATAATTCTTTTACGTTTTTTATCACCACTATCTTCAATTTTAGTAGCAATAGGTTCTTCGTCCTCATCATCACTATCTTTTTCTAAATCCTCTATCTTTTTCAAGTTTTTAGTAGAATCATTTTCATGTTCTGGATAAGGATACTTATATGGAGGTTCATTAATACGATCATCATCAAGTGCAGTAAGTAAATCCTCGTGCATACTTCTAGCATCATCATATCTATTTTTAGGATTTTTTGCTGTGGCTTTTAAAATAATATTCTCTATACTCTGTGGAATAGAAGGATTATCTTCTTTTACACTAGGTAATGGATCTCTCATATGTTTTAAAGCAATTTCAACTGCATTATCTCCTTTAAATGGTAAGCTACCCGTAAGAAGTTCATAAAAAATAATTCCCATAGAATAAATATCACTTTTAATAGTAGACCCTTTTCCACTAGCCTGCTCTGGAGGTAAATAATGAACAGATCCCATAACAGAATTAGTTTGTGTCAACTGTGTAGCATTTAATGCCATAGCAATACCAAAATCTGTTATTTTAATTTGCCCATCATCTTTAATCATAATATTTTGTGGTTTCAAATCACGATGAATAATATACGAATCATGTGCATGAGCCATACCATCTGTTAATTGCAACATAATGTCAATAGCTTCGGATAATGTGAGACTTCCTCGTTTTTTCAACAATTGTTTTAATGTTTTTCCCTCGACATACTCCATAACAATATAATAAACGCCATCATCTTCACCAACATCATACATTTCTACAATATTAGGATGTGCAAGACTAGATGCAGACAATGCTTCGCGTTGAAAACGCCTAACAAATTTCTCATCGCTAGATAAATCTCCACGTAAAATTTTTATTGCTACATTACGATCTAGTATTGTATCATAGCCAAGATAAACATTGGCCATACCACCTTCACCAATAGAACGAATAATCTCATAACGATCATTTATCTTTTGCCCCTTTGTAATCATTACTCGTCACCTTCTTCACTACGAATTAAATAAGCCACTGAAATATTATCGGTACCCCCACGATTATTTGCTTTTTGAATTAATCGAATTACTTTATCTTCAACATCTAAATCAGTAAGTAAGACTTTTTCTATTTGATCTTTATCTAACATATTAGTAAGTCCATCACTAGAAAGAAGTATTTCAGTAATATCCATATCACAATCAAAAATATCAACTTCTACAGTCGTTGCCGCACCTAGTGCTTTCATTAATACATTCTTCTTGGGATGAACACTAGCTTCCTCTTTGGTAAGTTCTCCAGCACTAACTAATAAATTAACTAAAGTATGATCATAAGTAACTTTATGAAGCTTGTCATCTTTCATAACAAAACCACTAGAATCACCTACATTACCAAACAGTAGATAATCTTTAGTAAGAATTGCAAGTACCAAAGTAGTACCCATCCCCTTACTTTCTGGATGCGTTTTTTCATGCTGAAAAATCAATGTATTGATTTCACTAAACGCATCTCTAATCCAATTAACCGCATCCACCTTACTCATATTCAAAAACGTCTCTTTAAAATATTTACCTAAATACCCTATTGCAATAGAACTGGCAACTTCACCTGCAGAATGTCCACCCATTCCATCAGCAATAGCCATCAAATAATCATCATTTTGATTTTTTACAATAATAACGCTATCTTCGTTATGACTACGTACTTTTCCTGCATCTGTTAAATAAAAAGATTTCATAACTCCTCCTTCTTACTTCTAAGCTGTCCACAAGCAGCACTAATTTTGCTACCAAATTCTCTTCGGATTGTAACATTAAGTCTATTCTTTTTAAGTATATCATAAAACTTCATAATTTGAACAGTACTACTTCTCTTAAATTCTAAATTATTTGTTTCATTATAAGGAATCAAATTAACATAACAATTAAGATGCCCAACCAGTTTCACAAGTTCTTTAGCACACTTCCCTGTATCATTAATACCAGCAAGCATAATATATTCAAAAGTAAGACGACGATTTGTCTTTTTTAAATATATTTCTAAAGCAGATATCAACTCTTTCAAAGGATATGCCTTATTAATCGGCATAATTTGATTTCTTAACTCATCAGTAGGAGCATGAAGACTAATTGCCAAATTAATCTGAAGTGGAAAGTCACTAAACTCCAATACTTTAGGTACAATACCACAAGTAGAAACTGTAATATGACGAGCACCGATAGCTAACCCCTTAGGATGATTAATAATCAAGAAAAAGTCTAACAAATTATCATAATTATCAAACGGTTCTCCAATTCCCATCACTACAACATGACTAACTCTAGCTCCCAAATCTTCTTCGATCATCAAAAGTTGAGTAACCATCTCCCAAGTCTCGAGATTACGAACCTTTTTTCTTCTACCAGACTCACAAAACCTACATCCCATATTGCAACCAACTTGACTAGAAATACAAACACTATTTCCATAATCATGTCTCATTAAAACTGCTTCAATATGTTCATGATCTGAAAGTTCAAATAAATACTTACAAACATCAACATCTCTCTCTACTTGAACAAGTTCTAGTTTAGAAAAAGAAAAATCTTTAGATAGTTGCTCCAACATCTCTTTTTTTATATCTGTAACTTCAGAAACTGAAGAAATTCTTTTTTCATACAACCAGGAAAATAACTGATCCGCATGAAATTTCTTAGAACCATGATTAACAAAATATTCTTCTAATTTCTCCCTTGTTAAATTATATATATTCATCGTATCACTCCAATATCTATATTATACAACAAAAGATATGAAAAAACATCAGAAAAAAGAAACCTATACTGGTTTCTCAAATTCTTTAATATCGCCAAAGTTAGAATAGGACGCCACAAAACGTAATTCACTACTAGCAAGACCTTTATACTTAGCATAACTATCTAAAGTATACTGAATTTCTACTACCTCTCCATTTTCATTTTTCTTTAACTGTATAGAATTAACAGGATCGTCCAAATCAACTTCTAATCCATCTAATATTTTAACTAAAGTAGTAGAAGTTATTTGTAAATTGATAATCTCTTCTCCTGTTGCAAGCTCAGTTTTGGAAACATAAGTAGATGAACTAATCAAACTATCAATAGTAGAAACATCCGTAAGGGAAACTAAAGGATACGGTGCTTCACTCTTAATCCAAACACCGTTCTGATTTCTCATAAATAAATTTTCTTGTTGATAGTAACTAATAGTTCCATCACTAAACAAAGAATTTTCTTCATAATGTTTACCAGAATAAGTAGTATTTAACTGATCGATAGAAAATTGATAACTAAAATTATAATTTCCTTCTTTAATGGATGATAAATCATAAGAAAAATCTCCCAACTTTAAATCAGTACTACCAAGAACAGGACCCTGTCCTCCAATATGAGCAATCATAGCAAGCACAATAAAAAACACAAAATAGATACCAAAAAACAAAACAGCCTTACCTTTAGGAGTACGAATAAACTCTAAAACCTGTTCTTTATTTATTTTATTCTGATTCTTTTCGTCCATAAGCTACCTTCCCAATATAATCGTCTTTCTTAATCCCATTAACAAAACTACTAGCAAGCATTCTCTTTTTTCCATTTGGTTTAATATCTATCAACACAAGCTCATAATCTTTAGTAGCAATACCAATACCGTCTTTATAAATATGTAAAACTTCTCCAGGTCTAGCATTACTAGTATCAATCTTTTCTATTCTCGCCATATAAACCTTAAATTCTCTCTCACAAATAGTACAAGAACTACCAGGAAAGGGATTAAGTCCACGAATTTGATTGAATAATTCCCTACTAGTTTTTGAGAAATCAAGATATTCCTCTTCCCTCTTGATATTATAAGCAAAGGTCACTTCGTCAGCATTCTGCTTAATTCGTTTTGCACTCCCATCAAAAATAGAAGGCAAGGTAGAAAGCAATAGCTCTTTACCCATAATTCTTAACCTGTCGTGCAAAGTTTCCATGGTATCAGAATCTAAAATCTTAGTTTCACGTTGAGAAATAATATCTCCACTATCCATAGCCACATCCATATACATAATTGTAATACCAGTTTTATCATATCCATCTATAATTGCCTTATGAATTGGAGCACCACCTCGAAGCTTAGGCAACAAAGAAGCATGAACATTAATACAACCATACTTTGGATAATCTAACATCTCTTTAGGTATAATTTGGCCATAAGCGCAAGTAATAATAATATCTGGTTGAAGATTCAAAATATCTTCAAAATTATTACGAATTTTTTCAGGTTGAAAAACCAAAATATCATTTTCAAGAGCCACTTTTTTAACAGGAGAAAAAGAAATTTCCTGCTTTCTTCCAACTTTACGATCTGGCTGAGTAACAACACCTACTACTTGATAGTTTTCAATTAGTCCTTCCAATACTGGAACACTAAAATCTGGAGTCCCCATAAAAACAACTCTTATATCTTTCATAACATCACCTCTACTGATATAGCATAATAATACTAGCAAGCACCCCTAACAAAATAAAAAGAGAACCCAGAAGTACCAAAAAAGATACTTTTCCATCTTCCGAATGTTGCTCTACACGAACCGTAGGCAGAACTATCTCTACTTTTGTAGTTTCTTTTTCTACAACAAATTCTGAATAAGGAATAGTAATAAATTCTATATCCTCTTTAGGAATCGATTTATTCCAAGCTAAACTATCTATTTTATAATCCATAATTTGAGAAGCTAATGAACTAATATCCGTTTCTTTATCAAGAAAAAATTCTTGCATTCCCTGTATCTTATCTTTAGAAAAATACTTTCTTTTAACCATCATAATAGTAGGTAAAGACTCATTTTGACGCAATAACTTCCACTCATCATTACACAATTTTTCGATTTGCCTACTATCTTCTTCATTTATTTCTTTCAACTTTAAAGTATGGTGCAATTCTTTAAAACAACCAATGTAATCCCGCTTCGCATAACTATTAATTTCAGCTTTCTTAGAAGTTGGAGGACATAAAAATGAAGAAAAATAAATAGGACTATAAGTAGCATAATAACAAGCCATAACAAAATCATCTGTAAAAGAGACATAATCATGTCTAAAATCTATATCCTTTAAAAAAGAAGAATATTTTTCTTGTAATTGTTCAAAACGAGAGTACAAATTACGATATTTTTGTGGGACAAAACCATTTTGCTTAATATCTTCAACATAAGAACTAGAAACCCCGTGGTATAAATAACCTTCTACAATATATTTTTGATAAATATACTCTAAAATTTCTTTCCGATATTCTTCTATCTTGTTCTTATATCCTAGCTTTTTAGCACAAAATTTAACCAATATCTTACAAATTCCATCATGAATATCATGAAAATTATCTATTTTATACCACAACAAATCCAAATGATGAACAAAATCAGCTAAATATTCCTCTTCCCCAATAATAATTTGATACTTAATAAGCGCATCAAAAAGCAAAAAGAATGGTTGCTCTAGCCCAGAAAACTTCTCATAATTAATAGAATCTTTCTTCTTCTTATCATTATACCTAGGATTTTCTGAAACCTTCTCCAACAAATCTCTAACTTCCTTTCTTGAAAAAACAGAAGAAAACATCTACATCACACCCCTAATTAACGGAACCACATTACAAAATAATATCCAGCTCCTAATACAATAATAATAAATAAAATAATTAAAATAATACGAATTACCGGATTATTAATATCCCAATAATCATCATAAGTTTTTTTACTATGATCCATCAAATTTTGAAATTCTTGACTATTCTTTTGATTAACACTGTTCTCATGATTCTCTTGTTGTATTTCGTTATCAGTTGGTAAAAATCGATTTGCCATAACCATCACCTCTATCATTAACATAAGAATAACATATTTTGACATGTTATGCTACTGAAATTTCTAACTAATATAGCATTTATAACTGTTTATTTCGTTGATTAATAACATAAAAATCTTTAAAATCAGAAAATTTTACTTTTACCGCATCAATTGGCTTAATATCTTTATGACATTTATATTGGATAGAATTACCATAATGCTCATAACTATCATCATAATCAAAAACATAAATATAACCATATAAATCATCTTGAACACGTACATTATTAAAATCTATATTAACCTCACCAGTAACATCCCCACCAATTTCAAAGCTCCAATCAAGGTCCCTACTTAATTCTTTAACCTTATCTTTAAATGCATAAGCAGACACAATAATAAATGAAGACGTTAAAAAGACAGCAAAATCTTCATTTTCTAGATTAGAGTTAGAATCATGAGCTTGTCTTGGCGCAATAACATCTAATGCTTTAGGACTTCCATGAAATAAAAACTTAGGTTTTTCTAAATTATTATTTAGATATTTTTCAAGCATTTTTTACCTTCTTTCACCAATGTATTAAAAATGACTAGGATTAAAGTCTATATCCACTCTAAGTTTATGATTGCTTTTATAATGATTCTGAACCTTTATCAAAATATCATATAAAGCTTCTTCTCTTTTATATTTTAAAATAATACCATACCGGTAAATATTATTAACTTTAAATACTGCTAAGGTCGTTGGTCCAAGTATTGTAGTGTGGCCTAAATTACGTTCTAATGAACGCTTTATTTTTAAAGATTCTTGAAATAAATAATCAGCCTCTTTTCCACTAATTTTCAAATAACATAAGAAATAAAATGGTGGATATCCTAATCTCCTACGAATCTTCATTTCTTCTCTATAAAAACCTAAATAATCATGTTCTTTTACAAAAGAAATAGCATAATGATCTGGGTTAAATGTTTGAATATAAACTTTACCAGTCTTTTGACTTCTACCACTTCTACCAGCAACTTGTGAAAGTAGTGAATAAGTATTTTCACTACTGCGAAAATCAGGAATATTTAGACTAGTATCTGCATTAATAACACCAACTAAAGTAACATCACTAAAATCCAAGCCTTTCGCAACAATCTGTGTACCAAGTAAAATATCATACTCATGGTTACGGAATGCATCTATCATTTTTTTATGAGCTCCTTTTCTACTAGTGGTATCAACATCCATTCTAAGCACCCTAGCATTAGGTAATAACCCATGAAGCTCTTCCTCTATTTTTTCTGTACCAACACCTAAATCAGATAGTGCTTCTTCTTTACAATGAGGACACACTTTAGGAAGTGGTGTAGCATATCCACAATAATGGCATCGTAACATCCGATTACTTTTATGATAAGTCAATGTAATATCACAATTAGGACACTTTATAGTCTCACTACAATTTTTACACGTAACAAAAGTAGAAAAACCACGGCGATTTAAAAATAGAATAGCCTGCTCCCCACGATCAATACAAGAAGAAAGCTCACCTAATAAACGGTTAGTAATATGAGATATTCCGTTCTTAGCCTCTTTATTCATATCAATAATTTCTACATTTGGTAAACTTTTTCCATTTACTCTCTCCTTGAGTACAAGAAGTTGATAAACTCCTTTTTCTGCTCTAGCCATAGACTCTAAAGAAGGGGTAGCACTGCCCAATAAGACGGGACAAGAATGATACTTTGCTCTCCAAATAGCAACATCTCTAGCATGATATCTAGGACTTTTATCTCCTTGCTTATAAGAATCACTATGTTCTTCATCCATAATAATAATCCCTATATTTTTTAGTGGTGCAAAAATAGCACTACGAGCACCAATAACAATGGACGCCTCCCCTCTAGCAATTCTTCGCCATTCGTCATATTTTTCACCTTCAGATAATGCCGAGTGTAAAGCAGCAATCTGATTCCCAAAACGATTAGAAAATTGTTCTACCATCTGAGGAGTCAAACTAATTTCTGGAACCAACATAATTGCTGTTTCTCCACGCTTTAAAACTTTTTCTATAATTTGCATATAAACTTCAGTTTTACCACTACCCGTTACACCAAAAAGTAAAAAAGGAACGTTTTGCTGGTTTTCCAAAACAGAATTAACCACTTTTTGTTGAGAAGGAGTTAAAACCTTTTTTTTATCTTTATTCACTTCATATTTTATTCGATAATCTTCCTTTTTAATCTCTGATAAAACTTTTTTCTCTATCAGAGTAGAAAGAGCAGAGCTAGAAATAGCTAACAGTTCTTTACGAGAAATAGTCTTTTTATCAGAAAACAACTTCAAAATCTTCTCTTGGGCAGATGAACTGGCCAAATAACTTTTATCTGTTAACTCATAAAATGTCTGATATTTTTTAGAAACTAAAACTCCTGCCTTAGCCTTCAAAGCTTTTGGTAACATCACTTGATAAGCACTAATCAATGTAGATAAGGTGGATTTCTGTATCTGTTTTCCTAACAATAACAATTCATCATTTAATACGATGTCACGGTCAAGAATAGAATAAATCTCTTTTAAATCTCTATCACTATTATCTTTAATTTCTAATACAAAACCTTCTAAAGTTTGTCTACCGAAAGGTACTAAAACACGTATTCCAACTTTAATAGAACTTTCTAAATCATTGGGAACAATATAATCAAAAATTTTATCTATATTTTGACTAGACAATTGTACTAAAACACCAACAACCATGATATTACCTCCTTTTCTATATTATAGCACAAAATAAAAGGCCACTATGGTGACCTAAATAATTTCTACATCGTCATTTTTCTTTTCATGAGAAATTTCATCAAATAAAACTTGAGGATCATCTACTAAATCCTTAATTGGACTATTATTATTTTTTACACTCTTTTTCTCTTCAGAATAGGCGATAAAAAACGCAATAAAAGCAATAACCAATAAACATATAATAATAATTACTGGATTCATAGCATCCCCTCTTACTCTAGAACAATCTTAAAATATCATTAAATGTAATTACAATCATCAATAACATTAATAAAAATAAACCTATAGTATGAATCATATTTTCAGTTTCCGGTTTTACTGGAGAACCTTTGATTTTTTCAATAACAATAAATAAAATATGCCCTCCATCAAAAGCTGGTAGCGGAAGTAAATTAATAAATCCCACATTGATACTCAAGAAAGCAATTAAATAAATAATATTCATCGCTCCTGCAGAACTTTGATCACCAACTATAGAAAATATTCCAACTGGTCCGCTAAGTTGTGAAAGACTAATACCACCAGTAAATAGATACCCAACAGTAACTGCCATCTGTTTAAAAATAGAAATAGTTTTTTTACCAGTAAAAGATAATGCTGGAAGTAATCCTTTTTCCACCTCTTGCTGCATACCAATACCATATTGATAAGTTGTCTCACCATCTACTTTTTTCTTTTTTGGTTGCACAGAATAAGTTTCAACTTTTTTATTTTCTTTTTCTACTTTAATATCACTTGCCTCTTCAGGATCAGCAACTGCTAAATACAAACTAATATCATCAGTAGTAGAAATAGAATGACCATTAATCTCTAAAATACGATCTCCTGCTTCGATTCCAGAAGTTGCTGCTGCTGAATTCTTAAGAACAGAAGTAACAACAGGTTCCATGGAACTGCTTCCCCAAATAAGACCAATCAAAAAGAGTAATAAAATAGCACAAATAAAATTATTCCCCGCTCCAAAAAACATAATCAAGAATCTTTGCCATGGCTTTTTAGCTTGCAATCTTTTATTTTTAGGAACTTTCTTTAAATCATCATCTTCTACATCTTCTCCAGCCATCATACAAAATCCACCAATAGGAATAGCTCTTAAAGTATATTCAGTTTCCTTACCTTTTTTACACCATATCTTAGGTCCCATTCCTATAGCAAACTCATAAACATACACCCCATTAAGCTTTGCCATCATAAAATGACCAAACTCATGAACAAAAACAATAATACCTAAAATTAAAACAAATAATATTAAAGTAATAATAAAATTCATTGGTTGCCTCCTTATAATACACTAGAAAAAATAATAAAAGCTAAAACAACAAAAATCAAACTATCGAATCTATCTAAAATACCCCCATGTTCTGGAATTAAATTAGAAAAATCTTTTTTATCATAATATCTCTTAATTGATGAAAATACCAAATCGCCTAACTGTCCAACTAAAGATAAAATTATTGTTACAACAATAACAAAAGCCAAAGACATAGATGGATTAATAACAGTAATGTAAAATGCTGTTGCAACAAAGGTTCCAACAAAAACTCCACCAACTAAACCCTCTATTGTTTTCTTCGGAGATACAGTAGGACATAATTTATGTTTTCCAACAAGCATACCAGTAAACAATGCAAAAGTATCAGTAATTGTCGTAATAAGTAATAAGTAAATAATATACATAATATCATAATTACGGCAAATAATAAGTAAATTAAAACTCAAACCAATAAACAATACAGAACCTATCAAAAACAAAGCATCATTTAAATTATATTTCTTAAAGTCATGAATAAATACCATAGGAGATAAGAATGCAAAAATCATAAATGCTACAACTCTATAATCCATAGTATAAATAAAATCAATAGATTTAAAATGGGATAGTGAAAAGAAAACTACCATAACATAAGCAAATACTTTCATTAAGAATGGAAATTCTTTTTTGCTCTCACGAATATGAATCAATTCATATAATCCCATAATAGCAAGTAAAGACATAAAAATAGCAAATACTTTTCCACCAATAATTAATAACGGAACAAAAATAGCTATCATCAAAATAGCACTTAATATTCTTTTTTTCATGACGCATTACCTCCAAATCTACGATTTCTTTTATTAAATTCTACGATTGCATCCTTAAAATCATTCGTTGTAAAATCTGGAAAATAAGTTTTAGGAAAATAAAACTCCGCATAACTAGCTTGATATAACATAAAGTTACTAAGTCTTAGCTCACCACTAGTACGAATAACATAATCTAACGGTGGTAAATTCTGATATAAATTATCATGCAAAGTATCCAATGTAATATCTTCAATGGCCAATTTACCATCAACAACTTGCTGGGCAATTTTTTTAGTCATATCTAACATTTCAGTCTGACCACCATAATTAAGACAAAAATTAACAACTGCTTCAGTATTATTTTTAGACTCTTCAGTAATTTTATCCATAGCCTCTAATACTTTTTTAGGAAGAGGTTCCCGTCTTCCGGAAAAAACAACTCTAATTCCATTCTTCATAAGATCCTGAAATTCATCTTTATAAAGTCTAACAAATAAATTCATTAAATAATCAACTTCTTTTTTTTCACGTTTAAAATTTTCCGTCGAAAAAACATAAAGCGATAAATATTTTAACCCCATTTCTTTAGCATAAATACAAATTTCCTTTAAACGATGAAAACCAGCCTTATGACCTTCACTTCTAGACAGTCCCCTTTGTTGAGCCCATCTACCATTGCCATCAACAATAATTCCTACATGTGTAGGGATAATTAATTCTTCATTCATTATTCTTCTACCTCAAAATTATTATATAACAAGAAGAAAGAAAAAGAAAGCAAAAATGCTTTCTAAAACTTATCAATATCAATTTTTATATACTTGTTATCCTTCAAAGCACTGCTTGCTTGAACTAAGGTACGAATGGCATTAGCGCATCTTCCACCTTTACCAATAACACGTCCCATGTCATCCTCTGCAACAATAACTTGAATTAACATAACATTATCTTCTTCGGTAGGAAATTCTTTTACACTAACAGCATCAACATCTACTACTAATGATTTAACAATTTCCTCTGTTAACTGAACTAAATCCATAATTACTTATCCTTCTTTTCTTTAGATTCAGTAAATTTCTTCATAATACCAGCTTTAGAAAATAAATTCTTAACTGTATCAGTAGGAACAGCTCCATTATTAAGCCATTTTAAAGCTACTTCTTCATTGATATTAACTTTAGCTTCTCCAACAGGTGCATAAGTACCGATTAATTCGATATATTGACCATCTCTAGGACGTCTAGAGTCAGTAGCAACGATTCTATAAGTAGGTTTCTTTTTAGCACCCATTCTTGTTAATCTAATTTTAACTGCCATATTATCCCTCCGTTTCTTAAATACAGATATAGTATAATAAAAAAAAAGACTACTGTCAACCTTTTTTTGATAACAGATAAAATTTTACTATAAATAATGAATAAAAATAAAAACAAAAACAATAAAAAATAGCACTGAAAAGTGCTAAATAAACTAAATTGGATTATCTTGAATAAAGTCATCACTTAACTCTTCATCAAGTGTATCATTCGAAGTTTCATCAACAATTTCGTCCCATGGGTCTTCTTCCTCATTTGCTTCAATCTTTACCTTAACATCCCCAACTAATTCTATACCAAGTTCTTTTTCAATAGTATAGTGTATTTCATGATTATTAATAGTAATATCAGAACAAGTAGGTTGCTTTAAACTCCTAACAATGATTTGTTCACCAGTAACATCTTCATCTCGATTACGCATATGTACCATTTCACGATAAGTTTGCGTCTCTTTAATAACATCTGTCTTAGTATCACCATCATAAGAGTACCAAATATTAACATCATAACTACCAGAAATAATAATTCGATCTCCTTGTTTTTCCCCATGGAAATTATGATTAATAACCCAACAACCTAAAATTGTAGATGCTTCTTCTTTTAGTGGTACAACATGATCTGTAGTAAATAACTTTTTACCCTTACCGATAACCGCCTTTGTAACAATTTCTTTATAACTAGACATATCTACCCCTCCTAACTTAATGTATGCAAGAACTAATATATGTTTGACTAATATTTTGTTTTTTAAAAAATTATGTTACACTATTACAGGAGGTAAAATATGGCATCAGCAGTAATTCATTTAGCAGTAGCAAAAGTACTAGAACCTTATTTTGACATAAAAAATAGAAAAGACTACTATCTAGGCTCAATTGCTCCTGATATTGCTAAACAAATAGGAAGAACAAAACAAGAATCACATTTTCTATATGAGGAAAAAGATGATGTGCCAAACATAAAAATGTTTACAAATAAATATCCTAATTTTTATAAAAATGATTTCGATCTAGGATACTATATTCATTTGTTTACAGATAAATTATGGTTCGATAAATTTTTAAATACACTAGTTCAAAGTAATTCTATACGTTTAATAGATGGTACAATTGTAAATGTTCCACCAGAAGAATTACCCCAACTAATTTATTCAGACTACACTAACTTAAATGTGAAAGTAATAGAAGAGTATAATATGGATTTATCGCTTTTCTATGAAGAATTTGAAAAGCCAAAAACTTCAATCGATGAAGTTCCTATAGAACAGTTAAATATATTAATAGATAAAATGGGAATCATAATTGAGAACTCTACAAATGAAAAAAATTACATTTTTGATATATATTTAATAAAAGAATTTATCGAAACAACAAAAGAAAGAATATTAAAAGAAATAAAAGACTATGAACAAAATTCATAGTCTTTTTAATTAAATAATTGATAAAAATAATCGTTTAAGTCATCTTCAACATAAGAAATCATCTGATTTACTTTTTCTAAATGTTCTATATAAGTAACATAAATCGGTATTTCATACAATTTATGCTCTACTTCTTCTAATTTCTCTTTATCTTGATAGCCATTCTTAACATATTCTTTCTGAAGAGTTTTTAATGTATCAATCAACTGCATTAGCTCTGCATTTTTTTTCATCTTTTCTTTTAACTTAATACACTCTTGATAATCTTTACTATCTTTAATAACAGAAATAACTTCTTCTAGTTTTTTATTCAACAGCTTCACCATCCAAACTCCACGTTTTAGCATCATTTATCTTAACCATAACTAAATCTCCAGGAGTAAGTTCTTTTTCACTAGAAAAATTAATTAATTTATTAGTATCACTATATCCATAATACATATGTTTCTTATCAGAAATACCTTCTACTAAAACTTCTACTTCACGACCTTCAAGTTTTTTATTATTTTCTAAAAAGTAATGATTAACTACTTCATTTAATCGTTGAAGACGTTCTTCTTTTTCTTTTTGAGAAACTGGGTCGGCTAATCTACAAGCAGGTGTTCCTTCTCTCTTAGAAAAGATAAAAGTAAAAGCATTATCATATTGACATTCACGAACTAAATCTAAAGTCTCTAAAAAATCCTCTTCAGTCTCACCTGGAAAACCTACAATAATATCTGTAGAAATAGTAACACCAGGAACTCTATCCTTAATTTTATGAAATAACTCTAAATAACTTTCTTTAGTATATCTACGTCCCATAAGTTTTAAAATACGACTAGAACCGCTTTGTACTGGCAAATGAACACTAGGCATAATATTAGGATATTTAGCAATAACATCAATCATACGATCTGTAAAATCCCATGGATGAGAAGTAGTAAAACGAATTCTAGGAATTCCCATTTTCGCAACATCTTCTAATAAATTAGCCATAGTATAGTCATCATATAAATCTTTACCATAAGCATTCACATTTTGACCAAGTAAAGTTACTTCCTTATATCCATCATCTACTAATTTTTGGACTTCTGCTAAGACATCTTCTTTCAAACGGCTTCTCTCACGTCCTCTTGTATAAGGAACAATACAATAAGTACAGAATTTATTACAACCATAAATGATATTAACATATGCTTTATAATCGTTAACACGAAGTACAGGTAATCCCTCAATCAAATCCCCTTCTCGAGAGAAAACCTCAATTTGTTGCTGATTCTCTTCAATTGCCTTATCTATAATTTCAGGTAATTGATACATATTATGAGTACCAAAAACAAAGTTAACCCATTTATAATCTTTAAGAATAGTCTCAACAACACTTGCTTCCTGTGCCATACAGCCGCATAATCCAACGATTAAATCTTTCTTCTCTTGCTTTAAATGTTTAAGTCTACCAAGCATTCCAAATGCTTTATTATGGGCATTTTCACGAATAGAACAAGTATTTAACAATACTAAATCAGCATCCATATAATCATCAACTTTAGAAAATCCTAAAAAAGTAAGTAATGCTTCTATATTCTCACTATCATGCTCATTCATCTGACATCCATAAGTCTTTAAATAAAATGTTTTTCCTTGATATTTATTTTTAACTTTATCATCTTCCTGAAATACCACTCTTTGATATGGTCTAATATCTCTTTTTCTAGCCTCTTTATAATCAGGTAAATGCATAATACCACCTCACAAGTCACCAAAAATTATAACACAAAAATAAAAAACAAAAAAGAGGAAATATTCCTCTTATATCACACTTTCTCTTAATGAAGTATTAATCATTTGATCTAATAAAGAAAATTTACCTCTCATTAAATCATGTTTAATAACTTCCATATTTTCGACAATTTTATCTAACAATTCACTCATACTAGGAACCAAACCATCTTTTTTCTCTAAACTATCAACAATATTTTCTAAATTTGTTAATTTAGAGTACTTACCATAATAATTATTTTTAATACACAATTGATATAATTGTTTAAATGACAATACATCAATATTATTAAACCGCTTTTCTTCTAATATTTTTAATGCTTGAAAAGCACTTTGATTATGAATAGCTAAATCTAAAACAGTCTCACCATTCTTATTCTTAATATTTAATAAATATCTTTTACTTTTAGTAAGATGTTCTAAAACCTTTAAAGCAGAAACTGATGTATCTTTTACAAGTAAATGTCCAATGGTATTTCCATCTAAATTTTGATGATTTAAATTCCAACTACGTTTACGAATAAACTTTAAAACCAAATCATATTGTTTTGCTTTAAGTAAACGAGCAACAACATCATTACCAGCAACATCTACTGTATTAATATCTACTTTGTTTTTAGAAATAAGTTCATCTACTAAATGATAGTACCCTTCCTTAATTAATTCGAAAATCAGGGACGGTTCCTCTTCGCAAGCACGTAATGCTTGTTTCTCATCATAAAACATGTATAACACCTCTCTGTTTATGTGACAGTTATATATTTTACCAGAAGAATCTATTTTTGTCAAATTATCATTCCTTTTCACCACACTATTAGTATGGAATAAAAGAAAAAAATTATGCGGATTTATTAGAAAGTGATATAATAAATTCAATTTAAGAAATGAGGAGTATTATGAAAGAATATATAGACCTAGACGAAGTATTAAAATCTATCATTCAATATTCTAGCAATATAAGTGTTTTATATCAAAATGCAACTACAGCCAAAATAAATGAAGAGGAAGAAGAATATCAAACACAACTAGACTATATTGCTTTAGCAGAAGAATACGAAGAAAAAAAATATCAAAAAATAGACTTTGAAAATAACCTAAATGAAAGATTATATAGAAGATTTTCCTATTTATTAAGACGCAGTGATACCCCTCAAGAAATACACAACGTAATATATCAAAGATTTCAAAATCATATTAATGAACTATTAATTAGAAATCCTTTTTTATCAAGAAATCCATTTCTCTTAGAAAGAAAAGAAGAAAATGATGCATCAATTATATGGCAAGCAATGAGAGACTACTCTATCACAGCCCTATATTTTATGAATAAAGATATAAATATCATAAAAAATGAAGCCGTAAGACAAGATCTAATAGATTTTTACTATGAATTTATCTTTAAACAAAAAATATTAAATCAATATCTGAAAACCCCTCCCCAAGAAATAGAAATTACAGGAAGAAATCGCTGCCTAGTGTTTAGACAAAATGAAAAACAAGTAAATGAATGTTATAACGGAATAATTATGGAAGCATTAAATACAAGTATACCAATAATACTAAGCTATACAGATAATCTTATAATAAATTATCCCGATCAATTAGCAGAACACAGAATGCTTTTAAATCTATTAAAAGCGGCAATTGCAATCGCAACAGATGAAGATAAAAAGGGAGTACGTATAAACTATCCGGAAATAGCAAAAGAAAACTCAAAAATTAGCATATACAAAATAAACAGTGCAATCGAAGAAGCAAATTTAACTGTTCAGGATAAAATAGCACAAAAAAAGAAGTCTATGGACAAACCAAATTAGACTTCTTTTGTTTTATTTTAATTTAGTACCACAGTTAGTACAGAAATTACCACCATTCGTAGGAGTACCACAATTAGGGCAGAAACTTGCTCCTTGAGTAGCTGGAGATTGTTGCTGTGGTTGTGATTGTTGTGGAGATACAGTTTGACCAGCAGCCACTGCACGAGCTTGATTTAATTGTTCTGCAGCTTGATTGGCATAAGGATCATATGCTTGCGTATTACCAGGAGTAGCTTGTGGATTAACTGCATTAGTAGCTACGCCTCCCATCATACCACCAGAAGCCATATTCATCATACCAACACCTAAGAAACCATTCATAGCACCAGCTTCATTTTTAGCTGCATCTTGAACAGCATTTGCATAAGCACCAGTAAGTGTTCCTTGTTGCATAAATTGATTAGATGATAATTCATAATTATCAATTTTTTGATTAGATTCATCATCTAATGTAACAGATTCAACAACAAATCCTACAATACTTAATCCTCTATCACGAATTGGTTGATCAAATACTTTTTCATCCATGACCTTTTTTATTTCATCAGTACTACTAGGTAACTCTAGTACTGGTGTTTTATGAAGAGAGTTTCCTAATTCATTTAAGACATTTTGGAAAGCCCCAATAACTTCTGAACGCATTTGTTCACATAATTCGTCTTTACGATACTCTTCAGCAGTACCAGCAATACGTGACATAAATACTGCCGGATCACTAATTTTGAAAGTATACTTACCAAAGCATTTTACTTCTACACGAAGTGGACTCATAGAACCAGTCATCTGATTTGGAATTGGATGTGACCAATCTTGAAAAGGAATTGGTGCTGGTGTTCCAAACTTATTATCCATAATCTCTTTAGCATTAATATAAAATACTGCTTGTTCTTTAAAAGTTCCACCATTATAAGTGAATCTTCCCCACATTTCTTTAAATACTGCACCAAATTGGCCAGCAAAGAATGATGGAGATGTAGACTGATCAAAAGTAAAAATACCCTCTTCTGCAGTTGCATCTAAAATTTGTCCATTTTGAAATACTACTGCAATTTGTCCAGGAGCAACCTGAATAGCACTATCTTTAGAGATAACACCATTAGGAGTAGATACTCTCTTCATCAAAATATCTTGTCCTAAATCATCACAACGAATATACTCTTTCCATTGATCATGTAATGTACTTCCAATTGCAGCTGCTGCTGCCTTAATTAAACCCATAAAAATACCTCTCTTTCATTATTAAAAACGATGTCCACCACCGCCATGGCTCCTACCACTACTTCCAGAATGTCGAGAACTTCCTCCTCCACCACTGCTGCTACCAGAAGACCTTGGAACAGCTATAGTATTAGTAGAAACTAATCGATCACTCACAGTCTTAATTTTTAAAGAATCTTTATCTAAGTACTCCCTAGATGAAGTAGCCACCCTAACTAATTTATTTTTAGAAATTAAAATTCCTATAACGATAGCAGTAATTACAGAAGGAATACCGAAAACAATAAGCCAAGGAAACTTTCGATAAACTTCTCCCTCATTATTAATTGCATACTTGCTATCTTTATTACTAGGTAATCCCATTGTATCATAATTTTCAATGATTGTCACAAACTTTGTAATACCATTCAAATAATTTTCATTACTAAAATCTTGATAAATTGCATCTAACGTCATATCAATACGATAATCACTATACATTGAAATTGCTTTACCAGTAGTTGACATATAAATCTCTCTTGTATCCATATCTACAAGAAACAAAACTCCACTATATTCAGAATCTGTACCAAAATCATTATAATCGTAAAAATCATCAGCATATTCCATAGCACTAAACTTATTATTATCATTAATTGTAACAACTGCTAAATCTAAATTTGTTTTGTTAATAAATTTTTGTACACGATTATAAATTTGTTCTTCTTCAGAAGGAGTTAACAACTCTGCAAAATCATACACCTTTTCACTAGCATCAACTGCTGGAGTACCCAAAATATTATCCAAATTCTGACTAGTTACTGTAATATCCGGTGAAACTAGTAAATTATCTTCTGTCCTAGTAAAAGTATTTGTGCTAGCAGAAACTGGTATAATACAAAAACCAAATAAAATAACAATTAGGAGTAAATACTTAAACTTTTTCATATAATACCTCCTAAATACAATAGGATACAAACAATAAAGCAAAGTAAGAAAATAAGAGTGCCCCAAATAACTGTTTCTTTAACACCAAGAGGTAATTCTCCAACTATCTTTCCTGTTTGACCATTCATAGCAAAAGTATACATTTTATCATGATACTTAATATTAACCATAAAAACAGGTAACAAAATATAATTAGATTTTTCTTTCTTAATAGCAAGATTATGTTTAATTAATGTACTCTGTTGATGCCTAACCGTCTCTTGTAATAAAGAAATTGATGTTTTTTCTGTTCTAGTCTTAGCTCTAAGTTCAGCATCATCTTCTAAAACATCATATTTTTCAGATAAAAACCCAGATAAAAAAGCATGATTATAAGAGGTTAAATCTTTATATTCAAATGGTTCTAAAGAATCCATCAAATCATCTGGAAACCTAGAAGAACCATCAGCCAACACTTTATCATAGTGCATCGCACCATCACAAACAACTGCAAAACGATCTGTCTTCGTATAACGATTTCTAAAATCACTCCATGTATGAATATCAGTTCCACTAAACTCTGCTGTTCCATGAACATCAAAATCATAAGCCCAAAAAGGAATGTAAACACCTGTAATTTTTTCTATATTTTTCTTACTTTTAAAAGATTTAGGAACTAACGGCTTATGTCTTACCAATTTTTCAAAAGCATTCATAGCATCTTCTTTAACTTTTTGAAAAGGAATAATAAAATCTGGAACTCTACTATCTTGAATTTTTTCTTTTAAAATAGCGGTATTACCACAATAAACACAAAACGTTGCTGTTGTATTAGCATCAGCAATAATTTCAGCACCACAACTTTTACAACGATAAACATCTGCTTCTTCGACCTTTCTCTTCTTCTTTTCTGAAGATTTTTGATTTGCTTCTTCACTACTGGCATTTTTATGTTGTTGCATTTCTTCTAATGTAAACTCACTACCACAATATTCACATACCCATTTCTGCTCTTTAGGAGAAAACTTAATTACCGCTCCACAAGAAGGACATTTATTATCTAATGCCTCCATGACACCACCTCTATCATATTAATAATATCATAAATAAAATTAATAAGAAACTAAATCATTACAATACCATACTCTTTTAACAATATCTTTTACATAAGTCCCACAATAACTACATCTATGATTTTCTAAATCAATCATAATTGCTCCACAATTAGGACAAGAAACTTCAAAAACTTTATCTTTTTTAGAAACAATAGAACTATCCAATATATAGATATATTCAATACGAAAGCGATCCTGTACTTTCTTCTTCAATTTTCCATCTACATATAATAAATATTCTAAACTACTTCCAAACATAATCGTCGAAACCTTTTGATTATTTTCATATTTACTAACTACAGTTTTGTGAAAACGTATTTTCTTAAAGTTTATATTATGACTTTCATACTCTTTTAACGCTTTATCTATTGATAATTTAATCTTATCATTTTTAATATTTTTACTATCCTTATTTTCTATTGCTTGTAAATACAACAAAATATTTTTTTCACATTCTCTTTTTAATTCATTAAGATTAAGTTCTGGAAAATCCTCTTTAATTTTGTCTAAATATAATGAATCCAAATTAGATAAAGACTTAGGAATCTCTTCATCTTCTAGCCTAGCCTGTTTTATAAGAGAAGAAATACTAGAAACACCTAAAAATCTTTTTAATTTATGTAATAATACAAATCCTAATACAATAATAACTAAGACCAATACTAAAATAATAATCAAAGATATAGTAAAAAACATACAATCACCTTAAATAAATTTTATCATTAAAACATAAAAAAAAGAAGATTATTCATCTTCTAATCTTTGTAAAGTAGACTCTTTATCTACAACTTCAATCAGTAATTTTCCCTCTTTTGAATTACTATCAATATGTATATTTTTCATAGCAGACTCATGTCCAACTACTTCACATCTTTTATCTTCTTCCATTCTATCACCATTAAATAATATATCCAAAGAAAAAAGAAATATGTAACATATTTCTTATTAATCTATTTTAATTACTTCTTTACCACCCATATAAGGTTGTAATGGTTTAGGAATTTTAATACTTCCATCTTCTTGATAATTATTTTCAATGAAAGCAATAAGTCCACGAGGAGTTGCAACAACAGTATTATTTAAGGTATGTAAGAAATAAGTACCCTTTTCTCCTTTTTTACGAATACCAAGACGTCTAGCTTGAGCATCTCCTAGGTTAGAGCAACTTCCAACTTCAAAATATTTCTTTTGTCTAGGACTCCAAGCTTCAATATCGCAAGATTTAACTTTTAAATCAGCTAAATCCCCACTACAACATTCAAGTTGTCTTACTGGGATATCCAAACTTCTAAAGAAATCTACTGTTAACTTCCACATCTTCTCATACCAATCCATAGATTCTTCAGGTTCACAAATAACAATCATCTCTTGCTTCTCAAATTGATGAACACGATAAAGCCCTCTCTCTTCTAATCCATGAGAACCACCTTCTTTACGGAAACAAGGAGAATAACTTGTCATATGAATAGGAAGTTCACTATCTTTAATTATCTGATCTTTAAACTTACCAATCATAGAATGTTCTGAAGTTCCAATTAAATATAAATCTTCTCCTTCGATTTTATACATCATAGCCTCCATCTCAGGGAATGACATAACACCAGTAACAACATCACTATGAATCATAAACGGTGGAATTGCATAAGTAAATCCAGCATCTATCATAAAGTCTCTAGCATAAGCAAGCATTGCTTCATGAAGACGAGCAATATCTCCAAGTAAATAATAAAATCCTTGTCCACTAGTTCTACCAGCCGCATCTTTATCCATACCATGAAGTCTTTCAATAATATCAGCATGATATGGTATTTCATACTCTGGTACAACAGGATCTCCAAATTTTTGTACTTCTACATTTTCACTATCATCTTTACCAATAGGTACAGTTGGATCCATAATTTGTGGAATTACCATCATACGATCTTTTATTTCACGAGAAAGTTCTTCTTGTTCTTCCTCTAAGGCACTAATTTCATCAGCAGTTTTCGTAATATCTGCTTTAATCTTTTCAGCCTCGTCTCTTTTACCTTCCTTCATTAACTTTCCAATTTCGCCACTCATACGATTCTTATCAGCTTTTAATCCATCAGCTTTAACTTGTACTTCACGTACTCTCTTATCCATTTCATAAACTTCATCTACCAAAGGAAGTTTTTCATCTTGAAACTTTTTCTTAATATTTTCCTTTACTAAATCCTTATTTTCTCTAATTAATTTAATATCTATCATATTTATACCTCTTTTCTAAATAATTGATTATAACTATTTTCATATAATACTTTATTAATCTCTTCTGTACTTAAATATTTTTCTAGTAATTCCTTGATTTCATTATAAACATTTGCATATCTAAATACTTGAATATCTTCACCAGACTCAAGCAAAACAGTATCTGATTTAAACAAAACAAGATCAAACTTCATATCATCAGTAGATACTCCAACAGCATCAATTCCAAGTAAATCTTTAACATGTAAAATATGTTTTACATAGGAGTCTTTTAACTCTTCTAAATTCTCACTCGAGGAGACAAATGGCCCATAAGAAACAAGACCTACAACAGGATTCAATTCCTTAAGAGATAACAATTGTTCATCTGTTAAATTTCTTGGATGAGAATACAAATCATAACAATTAGAATGACTGACAATAACTCTAACATCTCTACCTTTAGCTTTTTCTTCCTTCAATAAAGAAACTGTATCAGAAAAAGTATTTAAATTCATATGAGATAAATCAATACTAATACCAAGCTCAATAGCTTTTCTTAAGAAGTCCTTACCATCTTCACTAAGTCCATTACTACTACGATTACCAGAACCATACTTATTCTTATTATTCCAGACAAGTAAAACATTACGAAGACCTAATTGAGAAAGTTCCTCTAATTGAGAAAGATTATCAATATAATCACAGCCTTCTATACTATAAACAACATCTAACTCTGGAAAATATTTACGAAATAAAGTTGTTGCAATACGAAACATTTCTACTACATCAATCGGTTCATACAACTCACCTAATTCTTCTTTCATTTCTTCTTCATTCATAAAATAAAGATTAGCAACTACTCCTCGAACCCCGTTATTTTGATAATACTTCTGAATAGTTTCTATATAACTAAAATCATTCTTTTTATAACAATAATATAAAATGGACAATAAGTCATAATGTAAATCAATCATAAAATCATCTCCTAAAAACAAAAAAAGAATAGTACAAGGAGTGCACATAGGCACGGTACCATCCTTTTCTTTAACTCAAAGTATAACGGACTTCTCCGGAAATAATTCATCTATAGAGTAGATAAATAAGCCTTTAATATCGTTTTCACCAACCACGATTTCTCTACAATTAAAGATTCTTATTATTAGTTCTAATCACCGATTTGTTAATAGTATATTACTTTTTTTTGATTTTATCAACCATTTTAATAGAATTAAGTTGTAATTAATACTTTTTCTAGTCGGAGTGCTTCCTCCTGATACTTCTTAACAAAATAGCAACGCTTCTCTTCATCTAATCTATTTAAACGTTCTAAATTTAAATGATCCATAATATCAGCATATTTAACCTTCACTGCATCTAGATTATTAGTCTCAATAATTTCAGTAATCCAATCATGATAGCTCTTCTTTCTAGTTTTATCTTTCGTTACAATTCTAACGATTTCAACAATATCATTAGAAAAACCTAAAGCTCGCAAGTCATCCAGTGTAAAATCAGAAATATCTTCAACAATATCATGAAGCAACCCTGCAATTCTAGTATTAACAGAATCTAACATTTCACTAACACAAATTAAATGATCAATATAAGGTACTCCAGCCTTATCTTTTTTATCACGAAATAAATAAGAGACCAGTTGATAAGCCCTATCATAATCATCACTAATCTTTTTAAATTTTAAAACTTCACTAGCTATCATAATACACCTACTCACTAAAATATAATAATCTAATCTTACTTTCTACAGATAATTGCCCCTTCTGGAAGAGAAATCTCATCAGGACTCATATTATTATCACGAGAAGAAAAAACATGTTCTCCATCAGTAAGATTATAAGATACAACTATTTTATCTCTTGAACTCTGAATATAAAAATAACCAGAAATTTTCTTTCCATTTAAAGAAGAACGAATAGGAATAGGATAACTTTGAATATCAGAAAGGTTAGCAACAGAAACATAATATTCTCCTTCTGGAGAAGAAAAATCATTATCACCACAAGAATAAATACCATCGTAAACATCTTGTTTTACTGTATCAGCAACTCTTTCTATATCTTTTATAACAAAATAATTAGCTACATCACGAGAAATAGGTAGTTGAGTAAAGCCTAAAAATAATAGAAAGATAGCAATAGAGCAAATAAACGCAGGAATTTTAGTATTTCTTTTCTTCCCCTTTTCCATATACTTTTTATATTTTTTTCCAGGACCATTGTAAATAGCCCTATCACTAAAAGCAATCACTGGTAACATAATAAATGAAAAAAATAAAGTAAGCCATCCACTTTTTCCAAAAACCTTTCCTGTTTTATAAGTAGCATAAAGAGCATAAACAAATCCAACAATAGGAATCAAAGTAATTAAAAATAGCCACCCATTGCCAAGGACAATATCAAAATACGCATACTGACCATAGAAAGGAAGAAACGAAGCAAACGCAGAATACCCTCCTTTCATATAAATAGATATATTAGTTAAAATAACAAAAACCCAAATAAAAAATAGGAAACACAACCCAAAAACCATATTAAAAGAATATGGAAAAGCAAAATAATAAATAGCGCCTAAGCAAAGAGTAAAAATAAAAAGTAGCCCTACCATAACTCTAGTATCCACATATGTAGTTTTTTTATCAGCAACAGGAACATCTGCATAAACTTTACCCGCAATTTCTATTGTTCGAGCTGGTCCATTAGCTGCTTTTTGATATTCTTCATTTGCTTGCTCAAATTCCTGCTCGGTAATATAGTTTCTCATTTTTTGGTTATCAGGATGTTCATAATTTAGAGCACCACATTTCATACAATAACGCTGTTTAGGATTCAACTCAGCACCACAACGAGGACAAACCATAGAACCAACCTCCTATCATTATTAAGTTTACCATGACAACTTCAAAAAAAAAAGACCTATTTGGTCTCGATTATTAATTTAATAGCAGTACGCTCTTCTCCATCAATTGCAATATCTTGAAAAGCAGGAATGCATACTAAATTCTTCCCAGAAGGAGCAACAAATCCTCTAGCAATTGCTACCGCTTTAATCGCTTGATTTAATGCACCGGCTCCAACAGCCTGAATTTCTGCAGACCCTTTTTCACGAAATACATTAGCAAGAGCACCTGCTACACTATTTGGATTAGACTTACTACTGACTTTTAATGTTTCCATAGATATTAATTCCTCTCTTTCTATACATTAATATATGAATGAGAAGAAAAAATATGATATCATTTTATTTTTTCCAAAGCCTCTTTAATAACATCTATACTATGTTGTAATTGTAAAGACTCTTCCTCAGTTAAATCAACAAAAACACGCCCCTTGGCACCTCTTTTATTAACAATAGTAGGAAGCCCGATAAACACATCATTTTCTTTATCGTAAGTAGATACAGTAATGATTCTATTTTCATCACCTAAAATAGCATTCGTAATAGATACCAAGCACATTCCAATACCATAATAGGTTGCTCCTTTCCGCTCAATAATTTTATAAGCTGCATTCTTCACTTCATCAGCAATCTCCTGTTTTTCCTCTACAGACAAAAATTTTCCAACATTTTGTAATCCAACAGTCGCATTACTCCAAGGAACAAATTCGCTATCGCCATGTTCACCAATGACATAAGCATGAATATTTTTAGGGCCAATACCAAGTTTGTCACCAATCAAATAACGAAGTCTAGAAGTATCTAAACTAGTACCACTTCCTAGCACTCGATGATAATCAAATCCAGAATATTTCCAGGTAAGATAAGTCATAACATCCAAAGGATTGGTTGCTACCAGAAAGATTCCTTTAAATCCACTTTTTACAACATCACCAACAATAGATTTAAAGATTTTACTATTCTTATAAATTAAATCCATCCGAGACTCACCCTTATTTTGATTAGCTCCAGCAGCAATCACAACAATTTTAGCATCACTACAATCTGTGTAATCGCCACAACGAATATCTATTTTCGATGGTGCAAAAGCTAAACAATGATTTAAATCCATTGCTTCTCCTAAAGCTCTATCTTTATTCAAATCAATTAAAATCAACTCATTAACATTAGTACGCTGATTTAATAATGCATAAGCATAACTCATACCAACATTTCCACATCCAACAATAACTACTTTATTATGCATCTAATCCCTCCTATGATTAGTATAACACTAAAAAAGAAAAAAATAGATATAATATCTATTTTATATATTTCATAAGTTCCTCAGTAATAACTTCATACCCTTCATCACTAATATGTAAACCATCCTTAGAATAATCCTCAAACAATCTATCTTTATCACTTTCAGGATCAAGTAATAAATCATACATATCAATAAAAGTAATATCATTTTTCTTACAATAATCTTCTAAACTTGCGTTGATAGATTGAATCTCTTTATTAGTTCTATCCTGTGCTCCACTACTTCCCTCATCAACAGGATAAATAGCCTCTAAATAAAGTTTAGCATAAGGACGATTTTCATGAATATCTTCCAATATTTTCTTAATATTATTTACAATTACATCTTCTTCTACTTTAGACTGAATATCATTCGTTCCGATAAGTAAAAAAACTTTAGATGGATTATATTGATAAACTCGATTATTCAAATCATTTAATAAATCTTTCGTTTTATTTCCACTAATTCCACTATTAACAACAGGTAAATCATTATAATATTCATCTAAATCATATTGCTCCGTAATAGAATCTCCTAAAAACAAATAATTATCATCCATTACAACAACTTCTTCCTTTTTAGTAATGACTTTCGTTTTCTCAGGTTTCATTAAAAGGAAAACACAAGTACCTAATAAAGCTAAAATACAAAGAATTGCCACAAAACGTTCAACACGAATCTTAGAATGATGTTTCTTTTCTCTTTTTTGTTGTTGGACTTTTCCCTTTTCATAAGACTGAGTTAGTTCATCAACAATCTGATCCTTTTTCTTTCTTTTATTTTCAACAAAACTAGTATCAATCTCGTCAGAAAATTTCATTTCGTCAAAATCAAACACTTGTTGCTTCGTAATATTAAAATCCATATTATCTTCTGAATTTTTTTGATAATTTTCATTTCTATGCTTATTATTATTTTTATAATTACTATAATTCTTTTTACTAGAGCCCTTATAATTCTTATTATATCTAGAACTACGTCTCTTATAATTATTGTTGTTATTATTAGAATTATGACGATTATCGTTATCCATAAGATTCCTCCCAATGATAAAGAAAAAGGTAATACTTACCTTTTAAACTACAAAACGATTATACATCATAAGAAATAAAATAGTCAATTTTTATTCAAAAGAAAACGTAAAATTTCCAGAAACTAAATCACTAATACTTTTACCTAAAAGTTGTAAAAAAGAAAGTTGGGATATAGATTCTGAAGATGTAAGTGGTACTGTAGCCACCTGCTTATCCTTATCTTTAACAATAACACTTCCAAGAACATCACCTTTTTTTACTGGTAAATTAAATTTTTTTATCTTAACAGAATAAGTATAATTCTTTTTAGAATTAGACTTTTCAGTTAACACACCAATATCAGAAACAGGCACAAAAGAGATACTACTCTTCGTTGCTTTATCCAAAGGAAGAGTTTTAAGAACTTCATCCTTTGACTTAATCAAATCCATTTGATAATGATTAAAACCATAATCTAACAAACTCATTACTTCTTGATTTCGAACATTACTATTTTCTTCTCCTAAAACAATTGCAATAAAGCGAAGATTATTCTTTTTAGCAGTAGCAGCCAAACAATATTTAGCAGCATCTGTATGCCCCGTTTTTAATCCATCAGCGCCTTCGTAAAAACGTACTAATTTATTAGTGTTAACTAGCCAAAATTTATTAGCTGTATCTTCTCTTAAATAGTCTTCATAAACAGAAGAAAATTCCAAAATTTCTGGATAATTAACTACTAATTCTCGAGCAATCATCGCCATATCATATGCACTAGAATAATGTCCCTCTTCATCAAGACCAGTACAGTTTTTAAAAACAGTATGTTTTAGTCCTAGTTCTTTTACTTTTTGATTCATCTCTTTAACAAAAGCTTCCTCACTACCAGCTAACACCTCAGCCATTTGGACTGTTGCATCATTAGCACTAGCCATAGAAATTCCTTTAAATAAATCTCGAATACTGATTTTTTCTCCTACACTTAAATATATCTGAGATCCACCCATATCGCTAGCATTCTGACTAACAGTAACCACATCATCCCATGAAATTTTATCATTGCGGATGGCTTCCAAAATTAATATCTGTGCAACCATCTTAGTCATAGAAGCTACTGCAACTTCTTTATCAGGCTCTTTAGAAAAAACAATCTTACCACTACTCGCCTCCATTAAAACGCCACTGATAGCTCCAGGAATCAATTCAGTTTCCACACTCTCTTCTGCCGAAACCGGAATAATAAATAAACTACTAAGAACAAAAGAAAGTGAAAATATAAACACTAAATATTTCATATATACCTCCATTATTTTCTATGTAAAGTTAAAAAAAAATATACATAAATATAAAAAAGAATGGTATGATGAAAATAGGTGATAAGATGAAAAAAAGAAAAATCAAAAAAGGCCCTAAAATAGTTTTGATTTTACTGATTGTTTTCTTAGCTATAGGTGGTCTAATCATAAATCAAAAGAACCAAGAAACAGAAGAAAAACCAAAAAAGCAAACAAAAGAAGAACAAAAAATAGAAAAATTAAAATCTATTCCATATTATAAAAAAGAATATCAAAAGCGATATTTAGAATACCAAAAAGAAAATCCTAACTTATCAGTGGAAAACATAGTAACTTATGTAAACATAGGAATAGATAAACCATATTACACAAATACTAAAAAAGCAGAAAACCTTAATACAAATTTAATATTAGTAAATAAATACAACTATTTAACAGAAGATTACATACCAGAAAATTTAGAACCAATCGACATAGCATATGCCAGAAGTGGTATGCAATTAGTTAGAGAAGCAAAAGAAGCATTCGAAACACTTTCAGAAGACGCTAAAAAAGAAGGAATGAATATTATTGCTATGTCTAGTTATAGAAGTTATGACTACCAAGTGAATCTATACGATAATTATGTAGCAACTGACGGAAAAGAAGCTGCAGATACATATTCTGCTAGAGCAGGATATTCAGAACATCAAACTGGATTAGCAGTAGATGTCTATAATAAGGTTTTGTCTTACACATCTTTTGAAGAAACTGAAGAATTTAATTGGATGCAAGAAAATGCCTATAAATATGGATTCATTTTAAGATTTCCAAAAGATAAAGTAAATATCACAGGTTATCAATATGAATCATGGCATTATCGTTATGTAGGTAAAGAAGCTGCAAAATATATTCACAATCATGATTTAACACTAGAAGAATACTACGTAAAAAAGGTTGAGAAAAATTAATTCTCAACCTTTTTTTCATCAAATTTTTTCTTAAAAAACAAATACAAATAATAAAAACAACTGACAACAAACCAAAATAAGACAATCAAATTACTAACCTGAACTAGTGTCAAAATTTGATTATTCTGATATAAAGCAACTGTATCAGCAAAATCTATCTTACTATAAACAGCCAGTACAATAAACATTGAAAAAAGCAAAAAAACAATAATACTACAACAATAATTAAATACTTTTTTCATTGGTTTCATTTTTTTACTAAACATGGTAATGAAACACACTGAGACCATAAAAAGAAAAATAAAGAAATAAACAATAGTAGAAGGAAAATAATAATAATCCATAATTTTCATAATAAAAGAATCAAGACAGGTAATAGCATAAGAAGAAAAAACAAAACAAAATACAATTATACCAATAACCAAAAAAATAGATAAAATAATAGGAACAAGTTTATTTTTAATCTTAACATTAAATACTAACAATAAAAATAATAGAAGGAAGAATAAAACTATCTCAATAGACATAAAAGATGAAAATAATAATTGAAATATTATTTTCATCTTATCAAAAAGTCCTAAATCCATAGCCCACACCTCCTATTATACTAATTCTGCAATATAAATAGTTTGTGTAGTATCATCATTTTTAGTGCATGTAATCAGTGTCAAAGTTGTCTTATTATAATTTCTATAAATAGCAACTTTTCCTGTTTTAGGAACCGTATATATATTCACAATATTATATCTATATCTTTGTCCTTGATATGTAATATAAGCAGAATCACCAACATTTAATCGATATAGATATGCAAAAAACGAAATATAAGCATCTCCAGAATGTGCCATTAACATCAAATTACCATTAGAAATATCAGGCATGGTAGATCCAGCAACAACAGACACGTTATATTCGATACTATTATACTTAGAATCAGTATTATAAAAACCTCTTTTTAATCCTATTTTGGGGATTTCAAGTACCCCAACATATTTACTATAATCAATCTCTTTAACAGATTGCTGATAAACAGTACCATCAGATACATTATCAGCAACAGGGACATCTATTTCCTCTTCTTCATCACTTGGTAAATTCAATCCGGCAATGGCAATTTTCATATTAGAAAACACTTGCTCTTTCAAAAAAGCCAAATGATTATAAGAAAGAACAAAAAGACCTATAAATACAAGGAAAGAGCCGATTAATAATAACTGACTCTTTCGCAACCACTTTCTTTTTTTATTGTTGTTTTTGTCTTGGTTTGGCATTTGCATAAATAATACCTACTCCGCATAACAATACGACAAGACCAATAAAGTAAACTGATTGTGCAATACTCATACTAGTATCAGGTACTTCAGGAGTATAGTTAATAGGAATATCAAGATCATCAAAAGCTTTAACGTCAGTAGTAAATACAGTACTTACAGTTTGAGCTCCATCGGCTTTATAATAATAACCATCATATCCTCTAAAAGTTCCTTCAGCATGAAGCAAAACACTTTTATTTTCTTCTGTTACAGACTCAACAGGAATTCTTACATAAAACTTAGTAACATTATCATAATTTTCAATCTCTTGACCATTCTCATCAATTAGAATTGTTCCATCTGGAGCAGATTGAATTTCAACTTTCAACGAATCAGAAACAAAGTTACCAGGATCACTATTAGTAATAGTAACTAAAGAAGTCTGATAATATTTTTCATCTTCTGTAATTGACATCTCTTGATTAGCAAGACTAATATCAATTGTTCCATTTGCAGTAACATTAGATTGTCTAGCATTAGCTACAATTGGAGCAATATAAGTATCATAGAAAGTTGCTTGACTAGTAGCACCAGCACCACAACCATCTACACGACACCCAACAACTTCATCATCCCATGAAAGACTAACAGCTGTCTTAATATTTTCTATATTAGCAACGCTTCCACTTCCAGTAGCATTATTAGCTGCACCTGTTTCATATAAATATTGCCAAATAGTAGCTTGTGTAATCCAAGTTTGAACTTCATCTGGAAATTCTGTTCCCTTAGAATCTTTAAACTTTACATGTGGAAAAGTATGAGCCATTACATATAATAATCCTTGATCTGTAATTTGCTCTTTCTTACTCATAGTAATTCCACCACGATAATTAATATCACGCTCTAAACAGAAAATTGGAATTCCATTACTTGTAGAATACATAAACACAGGGAATCCAGTATTACTATTAATTTGAGTACCAGCGGGAGCAGTAGTAAAACTATCACCCAATCCTGTATCTTCGGGAATCTCAGTAACTGCCGCATAAGAAACATTAGTAACTCCTATTAATAAAAATGAAAAGAAAGATACTAATACCATAAATACTGATAATTTTTTTGATAACTGCGATTTAAAAACTTGTTGAAATGTAGACTGATTTTTTTTGTTTTGGTTATTTTCCATATATATCTTCTCCATAATACACCACCTTTATAAATATAATTATAACATAGTTTTTTATTTTTCAATATGTTTTTTCATCTTATTACAAAAATATCTTCAAAATCTTGTAAACGAGGAGCTTTCCTATAGTAGACTTTCGCCAAAGGTTCTCCTTTTTTTACTTTATCACCAACTTGTTTCAATAATTCTATACCAACATCATAATAAATAGAATCCTCTTTAGAAATACGTCCAGCTCCCAAAGAAACAGATAGCTCTCCCACTTTAATAGCAGAAATACTTTCGATAATACCAGCTTTATTAGCTTTAATTTCTTTATACTTTTTACTAACAGATAATCCATTTAAATTCCCATGCTGGGCTTTTACCAAATCTAAAAACTTTTGATAAGCAGCACCGGAATGAATGGCCTGTAATACCATATCCTGAGCATCCTGTGGTAAAACCCCTTTAGCCATACATACAAGCTCAGCCGATAAATCGATACACAACTTAGTTAAATTATTGCCTACCTCTTCCCCTTTTAAAATACGAATAGCTTCCATAACTTCCAAACTATTACCGATACAAAAACCAAGCGGAGTATTCATATCACTAATCATAGTATGTACTTCTTTTTGATAAACTTTACCTATTTTTTTAACTAAAGAAGAAAGTTCCTGAGCATCTTCCTTAGTTTGCAACAAAGCTCCATTACCAACCTTAATATCAATTAAAATTTTATCAGCACCACCAGCAATTTTCTTACTCATAATACTAGTGGCAATCAAAGGAACTGAAGAAACAGTAGCAGTAACATCTCGTAAAGCATAAATTTTCTTATCCATAGGTGCTAAACTAGCAGTTTGACCTGTAATAACAATTCCAATATCCTGAATTTGTTGAATTACCTCTTCGTCAGACAAATCCACATGATATCCAGGAATACTCTCTAATTTATCAATCGTACCTCCTGTATATCCAAGCCCACGACCACTCATTTTCAAAATTGGAATACCAAGACTAGCTACAATAGGAGCAATAACCAAAGTGGTTTTATCACCTATTCCTCCTGTAGAATGTTTATCAACAACAACACCAGGAATAAAGCTTAAATCTAATGTATCCCCACTATCAATAAATATCTTTGTCAAAGAAAATATTTCCTCTTCGCTCATCCCATTAATACAAATAGCCATAAGCAAACTGGACATTTGATAATCCTTAACAGTACCATCTAAATAACCATTGAAAAAAACATCTAATTCATGATAACTCAATTCTTGACCCAATCTTTTTTTATTTATAATATCAGTAATCATACTATCTCCTTTCGAAATACATCTGTCTCACGAACCTGAAATCCCAACTTATGATATAAATGATGCGCAGCAACTCTCTTTGGATTAGAAGTTAATTCTAAATATGCAACTCCTGTTTCCTTACAAAGAGAGAATACTTTTTCAAACATTTTAGTAGCAATATGCTGATTACGAAAATTAGGATGAGTACAAACATAATTAACATAAAAATAGTTAACTCCTCGAATTCCATCTATCAAACGGTTCAAAACAAGATACCCAACCACTTTGTCATCCACAACAGCAATAAGTTCTATATCTTGATCAGCTACCTTTCCAACCTTTTTTAACTGAAATGATAAATTTAAAAGTTCATTAAGCGAATCCAAATACTTATCATCATAATTTATAATATCCATAAACATCCCACCCTAGTATTATTATCATATCAAAAAAAAAACACTAATTCTAGTGTTTTTAAAATTATCTCTTTTTCTCTAAAACTTTAATACATCGATCTGGCATATTAGGTACAGGATAAGCATGCATACGATAAGTATCAGCAATACGAAACACATCATCACCCAAATACTCATTAGAACTATTACCATACATAACCTTATAAACTTTATCCATAATATCCCAATCATCTAAAGTAACACGATTATTAGTGCCTGGATAAAATTGACCTACTTTAGTTAAATCCATATGGAATGTTGTTAAAAAATATAGATGAATTAAACTTTTTATATCAAGTTCTTTTTTAAAAGACATATCAGAATTTATATACTTACTTCTCATAACCTGACTATAATCACCAAGCGCAGTAGAAACGCAAAAACTTTTATATTTTCCAATTTGCAATCCATCATAATCGATAAATTGAACATCATATCCGCCTTGACTAGATTGAATAAAAATATTATCACAAGTACAAAGATCAGGAAAAACAACATCACTAGCTTCACGAACCGGCTTTTCGATAGCAGCATACATTTCAGCAAATTTATATAAATCTTCCTGTTCTGTGATAGATAAACTCTTATTATAATCTACAAAACTTTTCCCATTTGCACAATCCATAAAGTACCCAACAAAATTGTTTCCAATATAAGCAGCCCCTTTAGGTACTATAATCTCAGGAACATTGGAAATTTCTTTAGCATTTAAAATTTTATCTTCCATACTCTGACCAGTAAACAAATAAAATGTAGAAAGATAAGAAGGTGATAAAATTTTAAGAATATCACCAGACTCAGTTTGAAACAAAGCATTTTCATTAGATGAAATACACCTCAACTCGTTAAGCGCATTTTTTGTTATTTGTATTTTTTTCATATATCCCCCTAAAAGCAAACATATTATATCAAAAAAACAGAAGAAAATCAATTTTTTTCTTCTGTTCCTGCTTGTTCTGTACTTTTAGAAGTCAAAAAAGTAACCTTCTCTCCTACCACCTCCATAATAGTTTCTTTTTTATTCTTTTTCTCTACAATTCTAGACTGCAATCTTCCCTTCACTCCAACAATATCACCTTTATGACAATATAAACTAGTATTCTCTGCAATATTATCCCAAACAATACATTTAATAAAATCAGTATCGTAATTGCCTTCCATATTTTTAAAACTTCTAGGAATAGCTAGAGTAAAAACTAAGTATTTTTTTAAAGAATCGCTTTTCTTAAGTTCTATATCATAGACAATTCTTCCAACCAAAACCACCTGATTTAACATATTTCACCTCCTTTCAAAAACATCATAATGAATCAAAAAAGAATTGACAAACAAGCAAAAAATAAAATTCAAAAAAAAAGTACAACGAAAAAAGAGAAATCATCATCAAATTTCTCTTTTTAAAATACATACAAAAGAACAAAAATCAATATTCAACAATTTTAAAAATATTCTGACATTTTTTTAATGCCGAAACTAAAGCATCAATTTCTTCCGTTGTATTATAAAAGTATAGACTTACTCTAACTGTAGATAAAACATTAAGATCTTCTTTTAACATTTTACTACAATGACTCCCAGAACGAACACAAATATGATACATATTTAAATATTTAGAAACATCCATACTGGAAACCCCTTCTACATTAAAAGCCAAAATACCACTATTACTATCTTTATTATAAATAGTAACCGAAGGAACTTCACTTAATTTCTCTACTAAATATCTTTTTAAATAAATTTCATAAATATGAATATTATCAAGACCTATTTTCATCAAATATAAAATAGCACTCCTTAACCCCAGAACCTCAGCGATTGGTGGCGTTCCCGCTTCAAATCGAACAGGAATATCCTTAAGTTGATACCCTCCTTCGCTATAAAAAGACTCATTCATACCTCCACCATAAAAAACAGGAGCCATCTTTTTCAATAGATTTTCTCTTACAACTAACACACCGACACCAGTAGGCCCACACATTTTATGACCAGAAAAACTTAAAAAATCAATATTATCATGAATAAAATCAATACTTAAGTGAGGTACACTTTGAGCACCATCAACATGAAATAAAATATTATGATTCCTACAATAATTACCAATTACGCGAATATTACGAACATCTCCAATCACATTAGTAACATGAGCCAAAGACACAACTTTCGTTTTTGGTGTAATAGAAGACAAAAAGTTTTCATAAGTAACAGCATAATTTTCATCAAGTGGAATAAAACGGATAACTATGCCTATTTCTTCTGCCAAACGAATCCAGGGTAAAATATTAGAAGCATGTTCTGCTTTAGACAATAAAACCTCATCTCCTGCTTCTAAATAATTCTTCATAAATCCAAATACCATTAAATTAATAGAATGTGTAGTACCACTAGTAAAAACAACTTCTTTAGCACTAGAGCAATGAATAAAATCTCTAACTACAAACCTTGTAGAATCATACAAGTAATCTGCTAAAATAGAACTTTCATAAAGGCCTCGATGAATATTAGCAGTATAATAATTATAATAATCATTCATAGCATCAATAACACACCGCGGCTTTAAAGTGGTAGCCGCATTATCAAAATAAATAATGTTTTTATTAGATAATATTGGAAAATCTTCTCGTCTCATAGTATCACCCCATACATATGATATTTTATGAGAAAAAAGAAGAAAGCTCCATAATATTAAACCAAAAGAAAAAGTATCTTTCGATACTTTTAAGCAACTTTTTGATATTCATAACTCGCTGTCTCTGTAGAAACAGAATTAATTCCCAATTCTTGTCTAATCTGATTCATAGTATTTTGTAATCCGCCATTAATGACAGTAAGTTTTCTATTTTCTTCTAACAATCTAGAATTTTCATCCCTTAATCGAGATGTTTCTTGTGTTTGTATTTGATAATTTTGATTTTCTTTCTCCAATTCTGAAATTCTAGCTTCTAAGTCTTTATTTTGTTGTTCTAACTGTTTATTTTTTTGAACAATATCACTAACTGCATGAACGACATCACCCATATCTTTAGTTTCCGTAGACTTATCGTTGCTATTTTCACTTATAGAAGTACTGTCAGCATCTACAGAATCTTTCTTTTCTTCTACAGGAGTCTCTTCCTCCCCAGATAACTGAAAAGGCTCATTAGTGATATTAAAAGGTTCAACATCTTCATCTTTTACTTCATTATTTTCTTGTGTTTCTGCAATAGGTGGAATTTCTACATCTTTAGGTTTATCAATAGAAATAGGTGGAATTAAAATACCAAGAGAATCTTTTGATTCTTCATCTTTCTTTTCTCCTAAAGATTCAGAGTTTTCGACAATAGAAGTTTTCTCATCATCAGAAACAGAAGCATTTAAAGCTGCATCAATTTTATCTTTTGAAACAGAAACACCTGTAACATCTAAAGTATCCTCTTTCTTTTCTTCTGTTGGTTTGATTTCTGGAAGCACTGGGTCAACAACTACTTTATCATTAGATGGCTTGTCTTCTGCCAAAATTCCATTTGGCTTTACCGCAAATAAATCAGTACGTGGAAATTGAGCAATAGAGGATTCAGGAACATTAGTACTACAATAGAAGGAATCATCGGTCATTCCAATAAAACTATAATATTGATTATCAAATATATTTTTTCCATCTAAAGTATAAACTGTACCTTCAGATAGCAAATCATTTAAAATAAACTTACCCATTAACCTCATCCCCTTGACCATTCATTATTCTATTTAACTTATCTTTAATACTAGCATTAGCATTAACCATCTTTTCGGCAGAAGCAGGATCATTTCTAGAAGCAATAGCATCCAAAACACTTTTTGTTTTAGCTTCACTTCTAACAACTAATAAATACTTATCTTCTATTGTTTTTATAGATTTGTTTTCAAAAGGAATAATTATATCACCTTTTTGATTGATAACCCCGAGATGAGTACGAAGAATCTGAGGATCAATTGCTTCTTTTAACACAGTAGAAGCGATATAAAAACCATTATCCAATTTTTTATCATTTAAAAGATAGTACACATCCTGTTTTGAACCTTCAGTGACTGTTACAAAATCACAATAGATATCCTGTTGACCATTATATTCAGAAACTTTACCTTTTTCAAACTTTACTTGTTTTTCTTCCTGCATCGTCTGAACACCACCTTCTATCATACTCTAATCATATAAAATTATAATACCACAAATCACTATCGAAAACAACTCTTTTCCATAGATTTTTAACAAATAAAATTGCCAAAAAAAGAAAAAAAAGTTACAATGAAAATGGTGATAAAATGAAACAAGATAAAAAATTAATATTAGGAATGGCACTTCTTTTTTTTATAACTTTTGTATCACTTGGAACATTAGTAGTAACTGAAAAATTAGCTCCTTATTATACAGATAAAATAAAAATAAAGATGGAAAAATATTTAAACGAAAACTATAAAGAAGAAATAGAAAATTTAAAACTAGGAAAAATTACTTACAAAACACAAACATATACAGCAAAAGTGACAAACAAAAAAAATAAAGATTTATACTTTAACATTACTTATAAAAACAAAAAAATAACGGATACTTATAAAAAAGATTATCTAGAGGGAAAAACAATTCTTTCAAAATTAGAAACAACTATAGAAAAAGAAATAAAAGAAAATTTAAATATAAATACAACCATTACCTTTCCTCTAACATTAAATAAATATACAAAAAATATACAGCAAAATATAATTAATAACAATATAGAGCAATTAAATATCTATAACATTAAATTCAATATAAATAGTTCCTTACAAACAGAAGAAATTTCTACTCTAGTTGCTCAAATAATAAATCAAATTCAAAATATCCATACATTAAATATCAATCCAAATTACTATACAATAAAAATAAATAGTAAAAAAGAGAATAAAAGTCTCACCATCAAGAATTTAACAGAAAAAAACTTAAATCAAGAAAACTTGACACAAATAATCTACTACATTATGATAGAAGATGAAAACAGTATTGGAAACAGCATCATTAAAGATAATAATATCAAATATGAATATAAAAGATATGGAGATGAATAAAATGAAAGATTGTATTTTTTGTAAAATCATCAACAACGAACTACCATCAAAAACAGTATATGAAGATAGTAAGGTCAAAGTAATTATGAACATTAATCCAATTAGTAATGGACATTTGTTAATATTACCAAAAAAGCATTATGAAAATATCTTAGATATTCCAGAAGAAATATTAATGCACGCTATGAAAACATTACGAGAAAAAGTATATCCTATACTAAAAGAAAAATTAAAATGTGAAGGTTTTACTATTTGTGAAAATAACTTTTTAGGACAAGATATTAGACATTTTCATATACACGTAATACCAAGATATCAAAATGACAAAATAGATTTTAATTACAATAAAGAACAATTAAAAGATTTAGATAACATATTTAAAGTCTTACAAGACAAGTAAGAATAGCATCAATTATAATTAAAACTAATCCAAGATACTAAACCATCTTGGTATTTTTTTTATTATTTTTTCCTCAATAGGTAAAATAACATAAACTAACAATATAGATATAAATCCCCATAATAAACTCATCCCTAATGAAATATATGGACCTAGATTATATTTTTGATTGCGATAACTCCAAAACTCTTTATGAAAAACAGCCTCGATTACGACTCCTCCCAACCATTCTAATAAAGAAAGTAACAAAAAAACCGTAAAAAACAAAATAACTGTTTTCCAAAGCTTAGATAATTTTAGTTTACGAAAAACAACTTTACTAACCGCTACAATAATAATCGCTCCAAAGCCGTATACAGGAATCCAAGGACCAAATAAAATTCCATTATTCATTCCATGAAAAACAAAAACTTTTAATCCTGTTTCTAATAAAAATCCCAAAAAAGAATTAATAAAAAATAAATTTAAATAATAATACATACTATCACCACTATTAGTATTCCACAAAAAATAAAAAAGATAAGAATTAAATTCTTACCTTAATTAATAACACATTGTGCCACCTAAAATAATAGCTAATAAGATGTATAAAACAATAATAATAACAAAACTATTATTTCTTCTTGGAGCAACATTTTCAGAACAAGACATTAAAACACCTCCTTAAATATAAGCACCTAAGATAATAACCAAAAGAATGAACAAAACTAATAAGATTGCTGAAGACGAAATACAATTACTCATATCTTTTCCTCCTTTTTTTATGCTTTCATGATATTCTATGGCAAAATTGAAATTTGTGTGATTATATCTAGTATATTTATTGCACGAATTTATTTTTTTTGTTATGATATGTGTGTTTAGGAGGAATAACATGAATAAAAAAATCGGAATAGGATTATGTTCACTATTAGCTATTACTGCAATCACTACAGGATGTGGTAAAGAAGCAAAATTAGATGATAATAAAACAGCAGTATCACTAAAAGGTGCTAAAATTACTGCTACAGACTACTACAATGAAATCAAAATAAGCAATATTTCTAAGCTAGTAGATATGATCGATCATGAATTATTTGATGAAAAATATCCAACAACAGATGAAGAAGATGAATCAGTAAAAAATCAAATTAATCAAATTAAGGAAAGCTATGGCTCAAATGATACAATGTTTCTAAGTGCTATTCAACAATATTTCGGAGTAAACTCCGAAGATGAGCTTGAAGATATGCTACGTCTAGAATATAAAAGAAATGAAGCAGTAGTAGATTATTTAAAAGATGAATTAACAGATAAAGAAATTGAAGATTACTATGACAAAAACATTATTGGAGATATTAAAGCCAGTCATATTTTAATTACTCCAGATGTAGATAGCGATGCAAGTGATGAAGAAAAAGAAAAGGCAGAAAACAAAGCACAAAAAGAAGCTGAAAAAATTATAAGAAAACTAAATAATGGAGAAGATTTTGCAGATCTTGCGAAAGAGTATTCTGACGATAATGCAACTGCAAAAGATGGTGGAGACCTAGGATATTTCAATACAGATGACATGGACGAAAACTTCATGGAAGCTGTAAAAGAATTAGATAATGATGAATATACAAAAGAACCAGTAAAAACACAATATGGATATCACATCATCTTAAAAGTAGACCAAAAAGAAAAACCTAAATTAAAAAAGGTCAGAGATGATATTAAAACAACCTTAGCAAACAATAAATTAGATAACAACTCTACCCTACACTATCAAACATTAATAGATATTAGAGAAAAAAATAATATAAAGTGGCAAGATGATAAATTAGAAAAGCAATACGAAGAGTTGATGGATCAATTATTAGATGCTGTATCAGGCTCAACATCCAATTAAAAAAGTACCATTAGGTACTTTTATTTTGTTTAAAAATTACGCAAGTATCATCAGAATAAATCATATGATACACATGACTATTTTTCAAATAACTAAAGATACCGCTTTTTTTAGGAACAATAAAATAATCGAATTGGTATTTAGATAACAAGTTTGTAAAACGATAACGAAGTCTAGAAATATCTTGATAATCCCGATATATCTTCCCAGAATACAAATCAGCTCGACCGTCAATAAAAACCGGAATATCTCGATAAATTAAATAAGCTCCATAATCATAATAATTAAATAGCCTTTTAGGTTTTTCTTTTTCTAAAACTGTAATTGCTTCATCTGACAAAGTTTTTGCAGTAATAATACTAGAATAAGAAAAACTATGAACAAAAAACAAAAACAACAAAAATGAAAACATAAGAATTAGGAAACAAGAATAACAATCTTGTTTTCTTTCTGAAATATAATAAAATATAAAAAAACTAAATACAATATAACTAAAAAACCAAAAACGAATACTCTTTAATCCAAGATACAAAAATACTATATAAAACAATGCATCAATAAAACGTATCTTTTTTTTACTAAATATCATAACAACAAGAACAAAAAAAACAAATATAAAATAAACATAATGAGACAATTCATTTAAATTACTTGGTTGCCATTCTGCGATCGTAGAAAGCATCAGAGAATCTCCCATATTTTGGTATGGATAAAACAACATTGTAATACCATGAGGATTAAATAAAATACCAAGCATACATAACAAAGCAACTACAAGATAAGTAATAATTTGACTCCTAGTTAACCGCACTGCCTCAATCTTCCTACAAGAAAATTGAAATAATCCAGCAAAAATAGCGAAAAAACATAATAAGTATGGCAAATTAGAAGACCCACCATGAATATTAGCCCAAAACAAACTAACTAAAGGTAAAAAATATATTTTTTTTGAATTAGGGTGATAGAAGAAATCAAATACAAGCCAAACACTAATAGCAAGAAACAAAAAACTAAGTAACTGCGGTCTCCCACTTAAGCCTGTAAAAATCAAAGAAAAAAAGATAGTCCATAATAAAGCAAAAGGAACATTTTTTAAATACTCTCGTTTTTGTATAAAAAATAAAAATAATAACAAACCAAAAGAAACAGAAAAAACATAAATAAACAAATGAAAATCTCCAAACAAATAATCAAGACCATACAGTAATATTTCAAAAAGCCATTCATGAGAAACCCATGGAGAATGAAAGAGACTCCATGAAAAAACATCTTGAGTCAAAATAGTAGAATGTTGAACCATATACTCCCCAGCTTTATAATGCCAAAAGTAATCAATATCCATTCGTAAAAACAACATTAAAAATAACGAAAAAGAAAATAAAAAAACAAAGAAGGAAAGCTCTAACTTATGACACTTTATAAACCGCCTAATCTTCATAATATAAACCTTTCTGATACAATTTTTCTTTTATTTTAAATTCCAACTCTTTTCCTGAATACTTTTTACTAAGTCTGCGATATAGTTTCTCTGCTTCCTTCTTAGCAATATCTTTTGTATTACCAAAATCTAAACGTGATAACACTTCATCAATCAAAGAAACACTATAACCTAAATTCTGTAAATCGTGAATAATCTTTTTACGCAACACAACTCCTCCACGAGTTCTATTGCTTTTAATTAGTCTACCAGCAACCTTCTCAATCCTTAAGACCTGTTCTTCTTTAGTAAAGATTTCTAGTTCTTCTAATACAATATCTAAGGATACTCCTTTATCCAACAATTCTCTTTCTAACTTTTTAGGTCCTTTAGAAGTAGTAATCATCTGCGTATTAATATATGCCTTAGCAAAACTTCTATCATTTAAATACCCTTGATCCAATAATTTTTGGATGGCTTTGTCCACATACTCCTGTGGATATTCTTTTTGTAACAAAGAAAGACGCAAATCCTTTACTGATTTGAAGCGACTTTTTAAAGATTTTAAAGCCACATAATAAACATCATACTCCTGATTAGAAAGTAATATTTTTTCTAACTCATAATCACTAATATCCTTTTTTAATAATAATTCAAACTGTAAAATGACCTCTTCATATAAATCTAAACTTTTTTGAGACTCCAACTGCAGTTCATATTGTCCATTTCGTTTTTTCTTATATTTTAAAATTTTCATGTCATCACCTGATAATAGTATAACATGAAAAAAAGAGAAAAGTATTACTTCTCTCCTTTTTTCACTTCTATCAATCCTTCTGTGACTTCTTCTAAAGCCCTTCCAATATTTTTCGTACTCTTATACTCATTAGCAGGCATTTGCAAATAACCTGTTTTTGATATCTCTTTACTACGACGTGCAGCAATATGAACTAATTCGTACTTTGAGTCAACAATATTTAATAGTTTATCAATTGAAGGATAAATCATTCGTATCACACTCCCTATCATTAGAATAAAACACTCTAAAAAAATAATCAAGCAAGCTGACATAATTAGACACAATGATTTACAATTAAACTAAATCAACGGAGAACCAACAAAAGATTTTTCGTAAAGCTGAAAATATAAAAGACAAAGCACACCTGAAATAAAAAAGCACTTCCTAATAATTTAATTGAATACAATCTTTTTTCTCTCTCACTAGCTAGCTCATAAGCCTTATAATTCCTAATAAAAAAAATAAAGATATATAAATAAAGTTATCATAATAGTAAAGGTAAAAATAGCATGAGATTCTCTCTTATAATAAACATTATGCTTTTCTAAAAATAATTCCTCATCATAATCGCCATAAATATTTAAACAAGAAAGAATAATAAAAAGAAACCATAAAAATTTTCAAAATGCAATCTAGAAATTTCACTATCAATATTCATAATGAATTATATTAATAAAAAATATAATTAATACAAAAACGAGCATATTAATGCTCGCTCAAAATAAAGATTATCTAAATTGACAACAAGATCCGCACTGAACATTACTTACTACATTCTCTTCAGAACAAGTATACTGAGGACGATAAGTATGCCTAAAAATATGATGATTAATAATTCTAGTATGGATTGGACAAACATGAGGTACTTCATGAACGATTGTCTTATGAATACATTTTTGCTGAACTCCTTCTTGTACTGGACATCCCATATTTGAATTCATATTCATTCCCATGTTCATCCCATTCATTTCGCTATTCATATTAATATCAACATTCATATCATTATCAACCACATTATTATTCCCTTTAACAGTAGAATCAAAATCAAAACTGTTTTGATCAAACATTATAATTACCTCCTATATTTTATCTTATGTAAAATAACTAATTAGAAAACGACATATGCCTATAAAAATATAGATAGCAACAAAAAAAGTACTAAAACTTAGTACTTAAAAAGGCAACTTCATATTTCCATTAGAAAACTGTTTCATCATCTTCTTCATTTGATCAAACTGTTGTAACAACTTATTCACTTCTTGCACCGAAGTGCCACTACCATTAGCAATTCTAGTTTTTCGACTAGCTTTAATAATCTCTGGATGTCGTCTTTCTTTTGGTGTCATAGATAAAACAATAGCTTCAATATGAGCAAGCTGTTTAGGATCAATTTTAACATTATTAAGACCCATCTTCTTTGCACCAGGAATAAGTTTAAGTAAATTTTCTAAAGGTCCCAACTTTTTCATCTGTTTCATTGTAGATAAAAAGTCTTCCAAATCAAATTTTCCTTGTTGCATTCTTTTAGCTGTTTTTTCTGCTTCTTTTTCATCGATAGCTTCCGTTGCTTTTTCCACCAATGAAACAATATCACCCATTCCAAGAATTCGACCTGCCATACGTTCTGGATCAAAAGAATCAAGACCATCCAATTTTTCAGATATACCAATAAACTTAATAGGAACATTAGTCAAATGACGAACAGATAAAGCGACCCCTCCTCTAGTGTCACCATCTAATTTTGTAAGAACAACACCAGTAAGAGGTAATTTTTCATTAAAACCTGTAATAACATTAATAGCATCTTGCCCCATCATCGAATCGATTACTAATAAAATTTCATCTGGATTTATCTCAGTACGAATATTCTCAAGTTCATCCATCAAAGCCTCATCGATATGTAAACGACCTGCTGTATCAACCAAAACATAATCATAACCATTCTCTTTTGCATAACTAATAGCATTTTTAGAAATTTCTACAGGATTACCATTACCTTCATCATAAACTTCTATATTTAATTGCTTTCCAATTTGTTTCAACTGATCAATTGCCGCTGGACGATAAACATCACAAGCTACCAATAATGGCTTTTTAGAATGCCTTTTTCTTAAAAAATTAGCTAACTTACCAATAGTAGTGGTCTTTCCAGAACCTTGTAAACCAACTAACATCAAAACGGCTGGATTACCCTTCAAACAAATATCTTCTTGTTCTCCACCAAGCAATTCAGTTAATTCATCTTTTACAATTTTAACAAACAAATCACCCGGATTTATACTACTAGCAACCTCTTCTCCTAAAGCCTTTTCTTTAACCGAATTGGTAAACTCTTTTACTACTTTATAATTAACATCTGCTTCTAATAATGCCAAACGTATCTCGCGCATCATATCAGAAATATTATCTTCCGTTATTTTGCCATATCCTTTTATCTTATGAATCGCATTTTGTAAACGATCTCCTAAACTTTCAAACATATAATCACCTAGCCTTTATTATACAAAAAAACACAAAACAAGTAAACAAAAAAAGCAGGAATACTGAAGTTGTAAGATAAAAGTAGACACAAAAAAAGATGCGTTTACTTTTTTATTTTGCTAAAATTAAATTAAGGAGATGATAGAATGCAAAAAGGAAGACCTAAAGGAGGAAAAAACAAG